>JAEEGL016096738.1_pt1 | contig 10599 bp, 10 predicted proteins | sample 9134231 | NCBI WGS metagenome assembly JAEEGL01 (sample SAMN16246548, study PRJNA631951) | gut metagenome | biome: gut microbiome; feature: rumen; material: fiber-attached | host: Bos | place: Iran: Karaj | collected 2018-10 | reverse complement strand
TATATCTACACATGAAAGTAAGTAATCATAATACTCATCTTCAACATCAAACGTAGATAAAGAACCAGTACCAGTATTAAATTCACCTTTAAGTAAGAATTCTAAGAATTCTTGTATCATTTCACCTTTTGCATTTCCTCTTTCATCGAATGCAAACTTAAATCCATTATCATCTTTAGGATTATGTGAAGCTGTTACCATAACACCACTAGGGATATCTTTTAATATACATGCATAATAATACATTGGTGTTGTAACAAGACCTAAACTAACTACATCAGTACCTGTTGATAATATTCCTTTAATTAAATTCTCATATAAACTATCACTAGAATATCTATTATCATGACCAACAACACATATATTTTTACCTAGTTTCTGAATATAAGTACCAAATGCTTTACCAAACACTAAAGCTAGATTTTCATCAATATCAGTAGGATATACTCCTCTAACATCATATTCCCTAAATACTTCTTTATTAATATTCATATCTTCACTTCCCTATAATAAAATTATATCATTAAAGAATAAAAAAAGTCTAATAACTAGACTTTACTTTACACTATCAATATCACTAATTACTTCACTAACAGTCTTATTAAAATTATTATAATTAGTTTCATACCATTTTATATCACTAAATTGATTTTTAAAGAATGTATATTGTCTTTTAGCATATCTTCTTGAATTCTTCTTAATTAAATCAAGTGCTTCATCTAAACTAATTTCATTATCGAAATATTTATATAATTCTTTATAACCAATACCAGTCATAATAGCTTTAGATCTAATACCTTTATCATAGAATGATTTAACTTCTTCTACCAAACCATCCTTAACCATTTTATCTACTCTATTATTAATCTTTTCATACAAAGTATCTCTATCAGCAGTTAATCCTATCATCTTAAAATCATATAACTTATTATTACCTTGTTTTTCTAAAACTAAATCCTGTTCTAATTTATTTAAATAACGTACTAATCTTTTACGATTATTTATATGTATATCACACTCTTCATCATACTTCTTAATCTTTGACATTATTTCTTCATTAGTTAAATAACTATAATCATCAAGTTCTTCCTCATCTTTAAATTGATAATCATAAAGAAGTGCTTTTATATATAAACCTGTTCCACCTACTATCACTATATTTTTATTTTCTTTAGTAAGTTTATCTATCATAGCTCTTGCATCTTTTTGATAATCATAAACAGTATATAAAGAATTAACATCACAGATATCAAATAAGTGATGAGTAATACCTTCTTTTTCTTCTTCAGTAACTTTAGCAGTACCAATATCTAAATCTTTATATACTTGCATTGAATCTGCATTAATTATTTCTGCATTATAGTGTTTAGCTAACTCAACACTCATTTTAGTCTTACCAACACCAGTTGGACCAACAACTACTAAAATCATTTTATTCCCCCTAACATAATGCTCTTTTAAATAATTTATCTAAATCATATCTAGAGTAAGTTATAATACATGGTCTACCATGAGCACAAGTCCATGGATTTTCACACTCTCTTAATCTATCTATTAATATTTCCATATCTTCTAAAGTAATATTTTCATTAGCTCTAATAGATGCTTTACAAGCAACAGATGCCGCTATCTTTTCTCTAAACTTAGTTAGATCAAATGATTTATTAGTATCAGATATTATTATTTCAATGATATGACGAATAGAATGTTCTACGTTAGTTTCTGATAACCACATTGGAATAGATCTAATCATTAAGGTGTTTAAACCAAACGGTTCATAGATTATTCCAAGATCATCTAGTTTTTCTAAATTTTCTTTTAATATTATAAATTCTGAATTACTAAATTCTAAACTAATAGGTACTAATAAATCTTGTATTACTCGTTTAGGATTTCCCATTTCTTTTAAATAATATTCAAAGTTTATTCTTTCATTAGCTGCATGTTGATCTATTAAATACATACCATCTTCATTTTGAGCAACTATAAATGTACCATGAACAACTCCAACTGGATACATTTTTTTAAGTCTTTCTTTTTTAGATGTTTCATATTCTACTTCTTCTTCCTTAACATCTAAATCTAAAGTCATTTCTTCAAATTCTTTATACTCTTCTTCTTTTTTAGTTGAATCAAACTCAGTAAATTCATGAGGTGTATATACTGTAGATATTCTAGTTTTATTTTCATCAATAAATGTTTCTAAACTAGCATCTGGTATTAAAGTTAGACTATCTAATTTTTCTTTTATTATCTCAACTACTAATTCTTTTAAAGTTTCAATCTTAGAAAATTTAATATCCATCTTAGTAGGATGTATATTAACATCTATTAAAGTAGGATCTACATCTATTTTAAGTACTGTTATTGGATATTTATCTTTAGGCATATAATCATGATAAGTATCACTAATAATTTTAATAATATCATTATTTCTTATAACTCTACCATTTACTAATATAGTGATACTATTCTTATTAGATTTCTGTAACTCTGGATATGAAATATATCCACTAATATGATAATCAAAGTTTTTCTTATCTACTTCTATCATCTTCTTAGTAACTGATAATCCATATATATCATTAATAACTTTTAATAATCTTCCACTACCATCTGTCTTTAATAATACTTTTTTATTATTTGAAAGTGAAAAACTAATATCTGGGTAACTTAGAGCCATTTTATCAATATAATCAGTTATATAAGAAAGTTCTGTATATAAACTCTTTAAGTATTTTAATCTTACTGGTGTATTATAAAATAAGTTTTGAACTGTGATTGTTGTTCCTTTAATTAAATCACATTTCTTAGTTTCTTTAATCTTACCACCATCTATTAATACTTCTGTACCTTCTTTACCATTACATGTTTTTAAAGTAAGTTTTGATACTGATGCGATAGATGGTAATGCTTCACCACGAAATCCTAAACTATTTATATGAAATAAATCATATTCTTTTTTTAACTTTGATGTAGCATGTCTAGAAAAGCATAATACTGCATCTTCCTTATCCATACCAATACCATCATCAGTTACTTTAATTTCTTTAACCCCGGAATCTATTAAATCAACTTTTATATTTTTACTACCTGCATCTATTGAATTTTCAACTAATTCTTTAACTACATTCATACATTTTTCTACTACTTCTCCTGCAGCTATCTTATTAGCTAAAATTTCATCCATTACAGTAATTTTACTCATACTACCACCTACTTTTTTAATAAGTATTTAGAACTATCATATAATTCTTTAATATAATCTGGTCTTTCTAAATGAATAATACTATTTTCATATTTCATAATTTCATATACTTTAATACCCAACATATCTTCTAGATATAAAGCGACAATATGTCTATGACAAAAATCTTTATATAATTCATAACATAATAATGTATATGTATCTAAATCTTCATATACTTTTACTGGATCTAATCCTATTAAATTATATTTGATATAGTTATATACATAATATCGATTATTATCAATATCAGGTATCTTATTAATATTATTATGCCATACATCCCAATATATTTTCTTAGGAGCTAATGCTCTATAGTATGGTCCTTCATAATCTACTTTCTTACCTTTATCTGCTGATATAGATATTGTGTTTGAAAGTTTACTTCCTTCTTTATAACTACTTGTATAAATCATAACATCACCTCTATAAATTCTTTAAATATTCCATAAACTTAATAGCTGTATCATGAGGTAATATAGTTTCAAGTTCTTCTAAACTTGCTTCTTTTAATTTCTTTAATGATCCGAAATGTTTTAGTAATTCTTTTCTTCTTTTTTCACCTATTCCTGGAGCCATATCTAAAAGTGAAGATAATGTTCCTTTACCTCTAATGTTTCTATGATAACTAATTGCATATTCATGAACTTCATCTTGTATTCTAGTTAAGAATAAGAATAAATTAGAATCTTTTGGAATAGTAATTTCATTAAGATTACTATCTACTAACATATTAGTTCTATGTTTATCATCTTTCTTTAAACCAACTATTGGAATATCTAATCCTAAACTATCTATTATATCTTTAGCTACATTTATTTGATTATTACCACCATCAACAAGTAATAAATCACATTTTTCTTCTTCACCCATTAATACTCTATAATATCTTCTATAAAGTACTTCTCTCATGGCAGCTAAATCATCTTTAGCATCTGTTTCTATTTTATATTTACGATATAAATTCTTATTAGGTAAGAAATCATCAAATACTACCATTCCACCAACATAGAAAGTACCAAACAGGTGTGAATTATCAAATGCTTCTATTCTATTTAATTTATCTAATTTTAATAAATCTTTTAATTCATTTAATGCTTTTAATCTATTATCTTCTTCATTCTTAATAGTTTCATACTTTTCATCAAGTAATATCTTACTATTATCATTAGCTAAATCTATTAATTTCTTAATATCTCCACGTGTAGGAGAATTAACTTTAATACCTAAATATTCTGATAATAAATCTTTATCTAATTCACCAGGTACAATAATTTCTTTAGGTAATATATTATTCTTTTCATAAAACTCTATTATATATCTAGTTAATTCTTCTTCTTTATCTTCTATAGTATTATAGATATCAGAATGTTTACCAAATAGTAATCCTTCTCTAATATAGAATGTAACTATACTAATATAATTCTTATCTTGATAATAACCAAACAAATCAAAGTTATAATTCTTATTAAGATCAATCTTTTGTTTAGTTAAAGTAATATCTATATCATTTAACATTTCTTTTAATTCTAATGCTTTTTCAAAATTTAAACTATCAGATGCTTTTTGCATTTCTTCTTTTAATTTCTTTTCTATAATAGAACTATTACCTTTTAAGAAACTAGTTATTTCAGATAACATATTATCTAATTTTTCTTTATCTATATCTTTCTTACAGTATCCTAAACATTCACCTATATGATAATATAAACATAAATCTTTCTTTAAGCTTTCACATTTCCTTAAAGGATATATTCTATTAATCATATTAACAGTTTTTCTTGCTGCTGTTACATTAGGATATGGTCCATATAAATGACTTTTATGTTTCTTTCTATTTATATTTCTAACTATTCTAAGTCTTGGATATTTTTCATTAGTTAACTCTATATATGGATAACTTTTATCATCTTTTAATAATATATTATATTTAGGATTATATTTTTTAATAAGAGTTATTTCAAGAATTAAAGATTCTAATTCAGAAGATGTAACTATATATTCAAAGTCTACTATATCATTAACTAACATAGCAGTTTTACCAGTATGTGTTCCCATAAAATAACTTTTTACACGATTAAAAAGATTCTTAGCTTTACCAACATAAATAATAATTCCATCTTTATTTTTCATTTGATAAGAACCAGGAAGTTTTGGAACTAACTTTAATTTTTCATGAATATGTTTTCTTACTTCTTCATTCATAATAATCCCTCACACTTATTTTAACACAAACATACTCTTTTATAAATAAGAAATATATTATATAATTATATTGGTGATTATATGTTTTCTATATGTAAAAACTCTAAATACCTATATGAAATAAAAAAATCTAAGTTTTATGTATTATTATATAAAATAGATGATACTAATGACGTAGATAAATTCTTATTAGAAGCAAAAAAAGAATACAAAGATGCAACACATTACTGTTATGCTTATGTAATAGATGGATATTCTAAAGCAAGTGACGATGGGGAACCATCTGGTACTGCAGGTCTTCCTATTTTAGAAGTATTAAATAAAAAGAATTTAGATCATATATTATGTATAGTAGTAAGATACTTTGGTGGTATTAAACTAGGTGCTGGTGGTTTAATTAGAGCTTATGCAAATTCTGTAACTGAAGCTATTAATGATAATGAAATAATTGAATTAATTAATGGATATTTAGTTGAAATAAATGAATCATATGATAATAAAAAAGAAATAGAATATTTATTTAAAGATAATATTAAAGAAGCATATTATCAAGATAAAATAAAATATATTTTAGAAATAGATGATTTAGATAAAATAAGTAAGTATAATCATAAGGTATTAAAAGAAATAAAAATAAAGAAGGATTAATCCTTCTTTTTATTTAGTATTAATATCTCCAAATACTACATATATATTATATTGTCCATAACTTTTATGCCCACCATAACCAACATAAGCACTTACTGTTAGAATACCAGTATCAGCATTATATGATTTAGTCCAGTTATATGTTTTATTATATTTTTCGCCATAAGTATCAACTGTATTAACGCCAGTACCAACAAGTAAAAAATTATCAGCAGTTAGTTGATTATAATCATCTGGAAAATATGGTTTAATATCAATAGTTTGATTTCCTGTCTTTACACCTACTGAACTTAAATAATAAATACTATTAGCATGACTAAGTGTATCACTCATTGTAGTATATAATTCATCTAATGCATCTTTTACGTTATCACCTGTTAATCCACTGCTACTATTATCATAGGATACATCACTTGAAGATATAGTATATGCATATACTCCAATTCCTGCCGCAAGTAGGAAACCAAATGTGAATGATAAAATAATCTTCATATTATCTTTAAATATTTTCTTCATACTATCACCTATTATAATTATAATATCTAAATTGTTTTTATACAAGAAAAAAAGTAGATTACTCTACTTTTCAATACTTTCTAATTTCTTATCATTAAAGATATAAGTTATCTTATTTAAATCATCATAATAATTACCTAAATTATCATTATAATCTCCAAGTTCTTTATCTTCAAGTATATTAAATACTTTGTTATCTACTACTTTTCCTTCAATAGTAGTAATCTTAACTATTTTCTTATCTACTTCTATATTAGTTATTTCTCTTTTAATATTAGTATCATCTTTTTCTAATATATCACCAGTTATATAACTATCTAATTTAGATACATATTTTAATTTATTATCATTATATTTAAATGATTTATTTTCATATTTATCATTAAATATTCCTTTATAAGTATCCTCTAATATATCAGATGGTATTATATTAGAATCTTCATCTTCTTCTAACTTATCAAAATTAACTAAGTTTAAAGCCAAAGAATTTTTAAGTTCAGTAGTTAAATCACCATTATAATATTCTTCTAAATAATTAGAACTATCACTTATATAAATATTATTAAGTAAATATCCATATTTATCTTTTAAATCATCTAAAGTAACTTCTTTTTCTTTTTTAGGAGTAGTAATTTTATTTTCTACATTAGATTTCTTTTCTTCTTTGATAAACTTATCAAAATATCCATCATCATATAATAAGAATACAAGTCCTCCAATAATTACTAATAATATTATAATTATCATATTTTTAGAAGCTATTTTCTTATTCTTTTCTCTTATTAATCTTTTATTAGCTTTTTCTATTTCTCCTAGTTGTGTTTTAGACATTTGTTCATCTATATATTCCTGTAGTTCTTTTTTTAATTTCTTTTCATCAATAATTTTAATTCCTGTATGTTCTTCTTTTAATTCTAATTGTTTTGTTTTAGCCATAACCAAATCCTCCTAATCCAATTATAGCACAATCAAATAAAAAGTAAAATAAAAGAGACTAAATTAGTCTCCTTTCTTCATATCTTCTGGTATTTTTTCAAGTTCTTTAAATGCATTCTTCATATCTTTCTTAATTTCATTTGCACATTCAGGCATCATTTTCTTATATAAACACCATGCACCATAACCCATTAACATACCTACACTCATTGCTCCAAGAATAATACATCCTTTTTTCATATAATCCTCCTTATAATATTATTAGTACTACTACCTTTAATATTATGTAAGAATTTTATAAATATTATACATTTAAAATATTATCAATTAACATATCTTTTAAAGTAGTTTTTCTTAAAGCTACATTAGTATTTTTAATAGCATATTCAAGTGCACTAACTTCACCAATTAAATATAGTTTTTTCTTAGTTCTAGTGATACCAGTATATATTAATTTACGATAAAGCATTCTTCCATATTCCTTTAAAACAGGTATTAAAACATAATTAAATTCACTACCTTGACTCTTATGAATAGAAATAGCGTATGCTAAAGTAAATTTATTAAAATTACTTGGTGTATATCTAACGAAATTACCATCGAAATCAATAGTTAATTCTTTCTTACTACCATTAACTATTTCCACAATATATCCTATATCTCCATTAAATACATTATCATCAGGCATATTAGATAATTGTATTACTTTATCATTTTCTCTATATAAGATATTATTTATTACTATTTCTTTTTTTCTCTTATCTTTTGGATTATAAATATCTTGAAGATTTCTATTAATATTATCTATTCCATTTAAAGTTTTATACATAGGAGCAAGTATTTGGTAATTATCATCTCCTACATATTCTTTACTAATTTCAACTATTTTTTTCATAGTTTTATTACTATCAAGTTCATAGAATTCTATATCATCAGATCCAGCAAGTGTATCATAATCTAAACTATCATTATTAACTTCATAAGCTAAATTAATTATATTAGAGTTTTCTTCTTGTCTATATAATTCAGTTAGTTTAATAACATTTAGACAATCACATTCAATCATATCTTTTAATAATTGACCAGGTCCTACACTAGGTAATTGATTATAATCTCCTACTATTATTATTTTAGTATCATATTTTAATCCTCTAAGTAAGCTATCAAACAAGTATGTATCAACCATACTAAACTCATCTATAATAACTAAATCAACATCACTTTTATTATATTCATTTATACCAAACGAATTCTTTTCTTTATTCCATTTTAAAAATCTATGAATAGTTGATGCAGGAATATGAGTTGCTTCAGACATTCTTTTACTTGCTCTACCTGTTGGTGCAAGTAGTGCAGTCTTATTACATAATTCTTGATAAGATAATTTATAAATATCTCTATATAATTCTACTATTCCTTTAATAGTAGTTGTTTTACCTGTACCTGGTCCTCCAGTTATTATAAGTAAATTCTTAGATATAGATTGTTTTAGCGCTTCTCTTTGTTCAAAGTTATACATATATCCAATATCAAGCTCTATACTATTAATATAATTATCTATCTTTTTATTTTCTGTATCAGATGATCTTTGTAAATATCCTAATCTTTTAGTAATATTTTCTTCTGCTTCATACATATCTTTTAAATAATATCTATTATCTCTCTTAATTAACTTAACATCTTTCATTAAATTATCTAAAGCTAAACTAAATTCATCAGATCCTAAATCAAATTTTAAAAATCTACATGTATAATTATATATTTCATCTTCAAGTAAATATGTATGTCCTATAGTAAAATATACTTCTCCTATTACATATAAAATAGTAGCTTCTATTCTTCTTATATCATTAGTTTTATAACTATTCTTTAAAGCTATATCATCTATTTTCTTAAATCCAATATCAGAAAGTTCTTCATATATTAAATAAATATTATCATCTATAATTCTTTTAGTACTATCTTTATACTTATTATATATAAGTAAACTATCTTTAGTATTAAAACCTAATTCAGTTAAATCTACTATAGTTTGATAACTTTCTTGATATTCAGTAAGTGTTGTATGAAGAGTATCGATTTGTTTCTTAGTAATACCTGGTATTAAATACAAATTACTAGGATTATTTAGTATTGTATCTAAAGTATTTTCTTTTAAGCTATCTACTATCTTCTTAGCAGTTTTATCTCCTATTCCTTTAAATAATCCACCACTTAAGAATTCTACTGTTGCATCATTATCTTCAGGTAATACTCTTTCATAACTATCTACTTGAAATTGTATACCATACTTAGCATGATTCACAAATTTACCATTTAAACTATAATTATCATCTTCTGTTAGTTCATGAAAATATCCAGTAAAAGTAATAGTTGCAGGTATTTCATCTAGATTAATTTCTTCATCTTTAGTTATTTCTTTAATACGAAAAAGACCAATAACATATCCATTATCAGTATTTCTAAATATATATTTTTTAAATATCCCTTTTAATGTTATCATATCTTCCTCCAAGAAAAAAATACCTATATAGGTATTATACCAAGAATCTTTTATAATTCAGCATTTTTTTCTACAAAAAGTACTAAAGCTTTATTATACTCTTTAGCATTATCTAATCCAACTAGTGTATGTCTTTCAATGCCATCTACTTCATCTACTATTTCTTTTCTAATAACAATGTCTTCTATTTCTTCCATATTAGATAAATAAACAAAGTATTTATTACCATCTTGTATCTTATCTATTACTTCATACTCAACATTATCTTCTAATATCACACGACTATTATCTATCATAATATTACCCCTATCTTCTTACACTAGCGTTATTCTCTTCTACTTTAAGATCATGTTGTGCATCTAAATAAACATCAGTACTAACTACTACAATAGCTTCAGCTGTTTCTTCATTTAAATAGAATAAATTATCTTCAGTTTGTTTCATTAAATCTTCTACAATACTTCTATCTATTTCAATATCTCTACCATTAAAATTAACGATATTAGAATCAGCATCTTTATTCTTAAGTGCTAGTTTTGCTTCT
>JAEEGL015867768.1_pt1 | contig 10599 bp, 9 predicted proteins | sample 9134231 | NCBI WGS metagenome assembly JAEEGL01 (sample SAMN16246548, study PRJNA631951) | gut metagenome | biome: gut microbiome; feature: rumen; material: fiber-attached | host: Bos | place: Iran: Karaj | collected 2018-10 | reverse complement strand
TAACTTCTACAAGTTCTTTCATAAGGCCTCCTTGGAAAAAATGCAGGATTATTTAATGATGCCGGCTACCTTGAAAAGCTTTCCTACAACTTCGGTAGGCTGTGCACCGTTAGCGATCCACTTCTTAGCTGCCTCTTCATCGATATTGAAAGTGGAAGGATCGGTTGAAGGATCGTAGGTTCCGATCTCATCGATAAATCTTCCGTTTCTGGGGCTTCTTGAATCAGCAACAATAATGCGATAGAAAGGAGCCTTCTTCTCACCGATTCTTCTGAGTCTGATCTTTACTGCCATTTTAAAATTCCTCCGTAAAATAAATAATACGATTAGTTTTTATATGAAAACGGAATAATCCGGATTCAATCTGTCTTAAAAAGGAAATCCTTTCCTTCCTCCGAAACCGCCCATGCCGCCCATGCCGGGGAACATTCCGCGGCCGCGCTTTCCCATGCCGCCCATCTGCTTCATCATCTTCTGGCTCTGTTCGAACTGTTTGATGAATCTGTTCACTTCGGCGATATCGAGTCCCGCACCCTTTGCGATCCTGAACTTTCTTCTGGGATTCATCAGCTTGGGATTGCTTCTTTCCTCGGGTGTCATGGAAAGGATTATCGCTTCGGTCTGTCGGAGCTTCTTTTCATCAATCGCACCCTCAAGATCCCCTGCATTGATTCCCATGCCGGGAAGCATTGAGAGAATGGATGCAAGCCCACCCATATTCTTCATCTGCTTCATGCTCTCAAGGTAATCGTTGAAATCGAACTTACCCTTCTGCATGCGGTTCATCATTCCGCGGCTTTCTTCTTCGGTGGTGGTGACATTCGCCTGGGCCTTTTCGATAAGGCTGAGAACGTCGCCCATTCCGAGTATCCTGGAAGCCATACGGTCGGGATAGAACTGCTCGAGGTCAGTGAGCTTTTCTCCCATTCCCACATAGAGGATGGGCTTGCCGGTTACCGCCTTGATCGAAAGTGCGGCACCGCCTCTTGTATCACCGTCGAGCTTTGAAAGGATGACTCCTTCGATACCGATCTCATCGTCAAATGTCTTTGCGACATTTACCGCATTCTGACCGGTCATTGCATCGACAACAAGGATGGTCTGGAAAACTCCGACTTTCTCTTTGATCTCTTTAAGCTCGTTCATAAGCTCTTCATCGATCTGAAGACGTCCGGCTGTATCGAGGATAACTACGTTGTAGTTCTCCTTCTTTGCTTTCTCAAGGGCATTCTCAGCAATAACGGGAGGCTTGACATCTGTTCCCATATCGAAAACATCGACGCCGACCTTGCTTCCGTTGACCTTCAGCTGTTCGATAGCCGCAGGCCTGTAGATATCGCAGGCTACAAGAAGTGATTTCTTGCCTTTCTTTATGAACTGACCCGCCATCTTGGCGGAAGCGGTTGTCTTACCTGCACCCTGAAGACCTACCATCATTATGACGGTGATCTCTTTACCGGGTCTGAAAGCTACCTCTGTGGTCTCACTTCCCATAAGGGAGGTAAGCTCGTCGTTAACGACCTTGATAACGGTCTGCGAAGGATTTAGTCCGTTAAGGACTTCTTCGCCGACACATTTTTCTTCAACGGTCTTGACGAAATTCTTTACAACCTTGAAATTTACATCCGCTTCAAGAAGTGCGACCTTAACTTCCTTGAGTGCTTCCTTTACGTCAGCCTCCGAAAGCTTGCCTTTGCCGCGGAGATTCTTGAATGCGTTCTGAAGTTTTTCGCTGAGTCCTTCAAAAGCCATTAAAGCTCTCCCAACACGCTCGCCGCTATCCTGCCGATATCGGTGAGCCTCTGCTTTTCATCCCCGTCAAGGGAAGAAAGCTTTTCTATCTCGGTAACCTCACCCTTGATCTTAAGAAATCTTTCGACAAGGTGAAGTTTTGATTCATAGTTCATAAGTGCTTTGTCGCAGTTCTTCAGGGTATCGTGTACTGCCTGTCTCGATATCCCTTCGGATTCGGCGATCTCTGAAAGAGAAAGATCTTCAAAAAGCGAAGCTTCATATACCTTTCTTCTGTGCTCGCTGAGCAGCTCGCCGTAGAAGTCATAAAGAAGTGATTTTTCGAGGATCTCATTCATAAAGCGTACACCTCTCCCAAATGCGCACCTTGCATATAATAGTATATATGCAAAAAGGTGTCAAGCATTTTTACTTGACACCTTGAAATTTAATAAAATATTGATTTTTATCAGATATTGGTCTTAACAACCTTGGGTCTGTAGCCTTCCTTTTCGAGAGCATCGATGATCTGTGTCTTGTGCTCCGTTCCGAAAGCTTCAAGTGTGATACGAAGCTCAACCGCAGCATTTCTGTTTATGGAAACGAACTGGTTATGCTCAAGCTTGATGACGTTACCGCCCTGCTCGGCAAGAATTCCGGAAACCCTTGCAAGCATACCGGGCTTGTCGGGAAGAAGAACGGATACCGTAAAGATCCTGTCTCTTGCGATAAGACCGTGCTGCACAACGGAGCTCATGGTGATGACATCCATGTTTCCGCCGGAAAGGATGGATACGACCTTCTTTCCCTCAACATCAAGATGCTTAAGAGCGGCTACGGTAAGAAGACCGGAATTCTCAACGATCATCTTGTGGTTCTCCACCATATCAAGGAAGCATACAACAAGCTCGGAATCATCAACGGTGATGATATCATCGAGGTTCTTCTGCAGATAAGGGAAAAGCTTCTGGCCGGGAGTCTTGACCGCGGTACCGTCTGCGATGGTATTTACGCCTTCAAGAGTGACAACCTTGCCTGCTTCGATGGAAGCCTTAAGGCAGGCAGCTCCGGCAGGTTCGACACCTATGACCTTGATCTTGGGATTGAGGAGCTTTGCAAGAGTGGAAACACCCGTTGCAAGTCCGCCTCCTCCGATGGGAACAAGGATATAATCCACAAGAGGAAGCTCTCGGACAATTTCCATTGCGATCGATCCCTGTCCGGTAGCAACCCTGAGATCGTCAAAGGGGTGAATGAAGGTATAGCCTTTCTCCTCGGCAAGCTCCAGTGCCTTTGCGCAGGCCTCATCATATACGTCACCGTAAAGAATGACCTCGGCTCCGTAGCTCTTGGTCCTGTTGACCTTAATGAGAGGTGTGGTGGTGGGCATGACAATGACTGCCTTTGCTCCGTATGCCTTTGCCGCATATGCGACACCCTGGGCATGGTTTCCTGCGGATGCGGTGATAAGTCCCTTGGACCTTTCCTCATCCGAGAGAGTGCTTATCGTATAATATGCGCCTCTAACCTTGTATGCACCGGTAAGCTGCATATTTTCAGGCTTCAGATATACCTTGTTTCCGGTCTGATTGGAGAAGTATTCCGAATAGACCAGCTTGGTATCCCTTACAACCTTCGATACCACTTCCGACGCTTCTTCAAAAGCATCAAGGGAAAGCATTTCTTTTGACATTTTCATCTCCTAAAAAAATTTTCTCTGATTATATCAGAAAATGTCTCACTGAGCGAAACTATTCGATATCAAAAATGGCCTTTACGAACGAATCAGCGTCGAACTTCTGCAGATCCTCGATCTTCTCACCGACTCCGATGTACTTTACAGGAATTCCCATCTGAGCCTGTATGGCGATCGCGATCCCGCCCTTTGCCGTTCCGTCCATCTTCGTAAGGATGATTCCGGAAAGCGGTGCGGCTTCATTGAACTCCTTTGCCTGGTTTAGAGCATTCTGACCTGTTGTTGCATCGAGTACAAGAAGATTTTCCCTGTGTGCCGCTTCAAATTCCCTGTCGATGACACGGTTCATCTTGGCAAGCTCATCCATAAGATTCTTCTTATTGTGTAGTCTTCCGGCGGTATCGATGATCAGTACATCCGCATTTCTTGCCCTTGCGGCGGTACATGCATCAAACACAACGGATGCGGGATCCTGTCCGTCTTTTCCCGTAACGATCGAAACTCCGCTTCTTTCGGCCCAGATCTTGAGCTGATCCTCTGCGGCCGCCCTGAAGGTGTCGGCACCTGCAACGAGAACCTTTCTGCCCATGGACGAAAGTTTGGAAGAAAGCTTGCCGATCGTTGTAGTCTTTCCCACTCCGTTTACACCGATGACGAAAACAACGGAAGTCTTGTTCTCAAAATCATAAGCATTCTCACCGGCTTCCATTCTGGTTCGTATCGAATCTATGAGAAGGTCCCTGCTCTCCGCACGGTTCTTGAGATGCTTTTCCTTGATCTTGTCACGGAGTTCATCAAGTATCTCTTCCGTAAGGATCGCACCGACATCAGCTCCGATCAGGAATTCCTCAAGTTCATCGTAGAAATCGTCATCGATCTCGGATGCTGTGAAGATGGATGAAAGACCTGCTGAGAAATTCTCCCTGGTGCGTGCCATTCCGCTCTTAAGTCTTTCGAAGAGCGCTTCCTTGTCTTCCTGTCCGTAAAGTCTTCCGTCTACGGGAGTTTCTTCTTTTAATTCCCTTGCGATCGGATCCTTTTCCGCTTCATCGGCAATGGCGGAAAGCTTTGCCAGTGCTTCAGAAAAATCATTATCAGGTTGTTCTTTCTTTTTTCCGAATAATGCCATAAATCGTTTATGTGAAAGACAATGCTTTCACGGATTGGTTAATTGTCCAGTTCAGCTTCGATGAGGTTGACGGCCACCTGTGAAGATACACCCTTTTCCTGCATCGTGATACCGTAGAGTCTGTCTACCTCATTCATGGTTCCTCTTCTGTGGGTGATAACGATGAACTGGGTATTCTTGGTAAGCTTATGCAGATACTTTGCGAATCTTGCAACGTTGTTCTCATCGAGTGCTGCCTCGATCTCGTCGAGGAGAGCAAAAGGCGAAGGCTTGAGGTTCTGTATCGCAAAAAGAAGTGCGATAGCCGAAAGTGCCTTCTCACCGCCGGAAAGCTGCATCATGTTCTGAAGCTTCTTGCCGGGAGGCTGTGCCGAGATATTGATTCCGCATTCAAGGATATCCTCATCATCCTGAAGCGTAAGTGTTCCCTTACCGCCTCCGAAGAGTTCCCTGAACACCTTGTCATATTCTTCGTTGATGAGAGCAAATTTCTCGGAGAACTGTGCCCTCATATTCTCATCAAGTTCATCAATGATCTTGTTGAGAGTATCGGTTGCTTCGATAAGATCGTCGTGCTGGGTCTTCATGGATTCGTATCTTGCGGATACTTCCTTGAACTCCTCGATCGCACCGACGTTTACATCACCGAGTTTCTTTATCTTGTCCCTTACCTCTGCCGCATCACGCTTGAGCACCGTAAGGTCGTTCAGGGATTCGTCCCTCATCTCCGCAGCCTGGCTGAGAGTGATCTCGTACTCCTGCCACATGTAATTGATGCGGATCTCCATGGTCTCATTTGCCTTATCCCTCTGTGTGGTAAGACGGTTGACCTCTTTATCTAGTGAAGACATTCTCTCCTGAAGTTTTTCGGTTGTATCAAAGAAGCCTTTCTGCTTGTTGGAAAGTTCTTCCTTCTTGGAGAGTGAATTCTTAAGAAGCTCAGCGGACTTCTCCTGCTCCTCGAATGAAGCTTCGATGGTCTTCTTTATCTCTTCGATCTGTACTTCCTTATCGCTTATTGCGGTATTGTTGGACTCGATCGAATTATTGAGGTTCTCGAGTTCGGAACCAGCATTCTCAAGTGATTCCTCGACACGGGTAAGGTTAGCCTGCTTGAAGTCCTTGGCCTGTTTCATCTTCTGGACTTCGACTTCCCACTCGTTTACGCGGGCAGCCGCCTCTGATTCGACAGCCTGCTTTTCCTTGAGGATCTCATTAAGATCAGCTTCTTCCTCACGGAGTCTCTTTTCGTTCTTTTCCGATTCCTGAAGGATATCGGCAGCCTCATCCCTTGCATTTGCTGCATCGACGATCTCTTTTTCGATATCTGCCTGCTCCTGCTTGAGATTGACTGCATTCTCACTCTCTTCGTTAAATCTGTCACGTTCGGACTGGAGTGAAAGCCTTGCGGTATTCTGCTCGATTACCTTGTTCTGGATTTCGAGCTTTAACTTATCGAGTTCGGTCCTGGAGGTATTTCTGTTCTCCCTGATCTCCTCGATATCCTTCTGTGCCTTTTCGATATCCGCAGAAAGCTTTGCAACCTTCTTCTTGAGGTCATTGATCTCACGGCTCTTTCCGAGGAAGTTGGTATTGTTCTTGAAAGCACCACCGCTTATGGAACCTCCGGGCATAAGGAGTTCTCCTTCAAGAGTAACGACCCTGAGAGTATAATTGAACTTCCTTGCAGCCTTTGTTGCATTGTCCATATTGTCGGCAACGATGAACCTGCCGAGGAGGAACTTGATGATCTCATCGTATTCCTTATCAGTCTCGACAAGATCGCTTGCAAGACCGAGCATACCCTTTTCGTTAAGGGCATCCTTTGCCTTGAGCTCTTCGGGCTTCCTGACACTGTCCATGGGAAGGAAGGTTGCTCTTCCGAGTTTTCCTTCTTTCAGGAAATTGATCATCTTCTTGGCGGTAGCTTCATCCTTGGTAACGATGTTCTGGATGTTTCCGCCGAGTGCGGTCTCGATCGCGGTCTCGTACTTGTCATCAACCTTGATGATATCCGCAACAACACCGATGATACCGGGCTCTGAAGATTTCTGCTCCATTATCTTCTTTACAGAGTTGCCGTATCCTTCATATGCTTCGGCAATATCCTGAAGTGCACGGTATCTGGAATTCTCTTTATGGTACTCTTCCTGAAGGCTTCTTAATTCTTCATCCTTCTTGGTGAGCTTTGATCTGTAATCGCTTACCTTGAACTCAAGATCGGATGCAGTCTTATTCATCTCGCCGATCTCGGCGCTGATCTTCTCGAATGCTTCCTCATACTGCTTGATCGTATCTTCCCTGGCTTCCTCATCGGAACGGGCTCTTAAGAGCTTGCTCTGGAGTTCTGCCTTTCTGAGTTCGATCTGCTGCATAACGGCATCGTAATGACTGAGCCTTCCCTGGATCTCGGAACGCTTTTTCAGTTCATCCATTATGCCGGCTGCATGCTCTTCAATCCTGGAATTGAGTTCCTGGATCTCTTCCTGGGCTTTATCGAGGGCTTCTTTTCTCTGAGCGGCTTCTTCTTCAACCTTCTTTGCCTGCTCTTCTTCGCTCTCGTTATCCGCAAGAATGGAATCCTTCTCGGCCTGATACTTTTCGATCTCTCCGAGGAGTGCTTCCTTTCTTTCGGTGAAATGTACGATATTATCCTTGCTTGAATTGATCTGCTCCTTCAGAAGTTCGATGGAGCTTTCAAGCTTCTGTCTGTTAGAATCCGCGCCGGTAACAAGCTCCCTTGCCTTCTCGATGGCTTCTTCAAGATCTTCCATCTCAAGACGTACGGAGTTGTAATCGTCTTTTACCTTCTCATACTCTTTGGAGGTATTGTCGAAATCCACGGTAGCAACATCGAGTCTTGCCTGAAGCTCTGCTGCGGATTTTCTTAGGGATTCATTCTCAAGAAGGAAGGAATTGACATCGATGGTCTTTAATTCTTCCTTATATTTGAGCCACTCTTTTGCCTTGGCGGACTGTCTTTCGAGAGGTCCGATCTGGCGCTCGAGCTCTGCGAGAATGTCATTGACTCTGACGAGGTTATTCTGCTCGCTTTCGAGTTTCTTGAGAGCGGCATTCTTTCTGTATTTGAACTTTACGATACCTGCGGCTTCATCGAATAGTTCTCTTCTTTCCTCAGGCTTGCCTGAAAGGATCTTGTCGATCTGACCCTGACCGATGATCGAATAACCTTCCTTACCGATACCGGTATCGAAAAAGAGCTCATTTACATCTTTGAGCCTGCAAAGGGAACCGTTGAGCAGATATTCACTCTCACCTGAACGGTAAAGTCTTCTTGCAACGGTTACTTCTTCATATGAAATATTTAAAGCATGATCGGAATTGTCGAGAGTGATCGCTACATATGCATAGCTGAGAGGCTTTCTGGTCTGGGTACCGGAAAAGATGACGTCCTGCATGGAACCGCCACGCAGACTCTTTACGCTCTGTTCACCGAGAACCCATCTGACGGCGTCGGCAATATTACTCTTACCTGAACCGTTGGGACCTACTATACCTGTAACGCCCTCATGGAACTGAAGAACAGTCTTTTGTGCAAAAGACTTGAATCCGTGTATTTCGATACTTTTAAGAAACATTAAAAACTCCTGACTTTGATCAATGCCTTATATGCCGCTTCCTGCTGTGAAGCTTTCTTGCTGCGGCCAAGGCCTTCGGAAACTACCTCACCACCGATCAGGACTCTGGATCTGAAGATCTTCTCATTACCCTCCCCCGTCTCTTCTTCGGTGACATATTCAAGTTCTTTTTTCAGATTCTTGGCAACAAATTCCTGTAGGTTGCTCTTGGAATCGAAAAAGAGCTGTTTGTTTTCAAGATCGGACAGAACGAATCTGTGGATGAAATCCCGGGCTTTATCAAAACCGCCGTCAAGGAATATCGCTCCAATAATGGCTTCCATAACATCCGAGATGATGCTGTCCCTTTCTCTTCCTCCGGTTCTTTCCTCGCCCTTGCCGAGTCTGATGAATGAACCGAGCTTGATATCCCGTGCACAAAATGCAAGGGAAGGCTCACATACCATGGAAGCCCTTATCTTGGATAATTCTCCTTCTTTCTTATCCGGATATCCCGAATACAGAAACTCACTGCTCACCGCTTCGAGAACGGCATCTCCGAGGAACTCAAGTCTCTCGTAATCCTTCGTTTTTCCGATGAGCTGTTCGTTACAGAAAGACGAATGAGTGAGAGCCTGAATGAGCAGCTCCGTATTTTGGAAGGTATAGCCGATAAGGTTCTGTAGTTCCTGCAAAACTTGATCGTCCATATTCTTTCCCCCATAAAATATCCCGAGAGGTCACTGCAAGAGGGCAACCCTTCTTCACCCGTGCCGGTTCAGACACAGGAGAAAATAAGGTATTGCCCGCTAAGACAGGCTTCACCTTTCGGGACTTTGATCACAGAAACTATATCAGTCGTTGGATGAAAGAGCGTTCTTGATCATCTCTACAGCTTCACCTACAGTGGTGATCTTCTCTGCGCTCTCCTCAGGGATCTTGATATCGAAAGCATCTTCAAGGCCCATGATGATCTGATAAACATCAAGAGAATCAGCACCAAGATCATCGGTAAATGTAGACTGAAGAGTGATCTCCTCGGGATCTACATTGAGAACCTCTGCGATGATTGTTTTTAACTTTTCGAATTCCATAGAAAAAGCCTCCTTAATACTTAAATATCTGATGAAATACTGAACATTTCCTTAATGTCATTATTGATATTCTGATCGGCAAAAAGCTTACACTGTAAGATCGAATTGCAGATCGGAGCGGACTTGCTGGAACCGTGTGTCTTGACCAGCAACCCGTTACAGCCGAGAAGCGGTGCTCCGCCGTACTGGTTTGTATCATATTGCTTAAGTGTCTTCTTAAGAGCGGGCTTGGCGAGAAGTGCACCTATCTTGCTCTTGGGTGAAGACATGAAAGCTTCCTTCATAGACTTCATGAGAGCGGTTCCGACGCCTTCATACATCTTAAGGATTACATTGCCCACAAACGCCTCGCAGACAACAACATCGGCAGCTCCGTAAGGGATATCACGCGCCTCAACACTTCCGATAAAATTGATCTCGGGAGTAGCTTTCAAAAGAGGGAATGTTTCCTTAACAAGAGCATTACCCTTTTCTTCTTCGGCGCCGATATTTACGATGCCTACCCTGGGTCTTTCTATTCCGCATGCTTTCTTAACATAGGCGGAACCTATCTTGGCAAACTGAACCAGCTGAGAAGGTCTTGCATCCACATTCGCACCGCAGTCGAGAAGAAGACATCTTCCGGTAAGGGTGGGAATGAAGGGAGCAAGAGGAGGTCTTTCGACGCCCTTGATCCTTCCTACTATTATCTGACCGCCGACAAGGAAAGCACCGGTGCTTCCTGCGGTAACAAGTGCATCACATTTTCCTTCCTTTACCATATACATACATTTGACAAGGGAGGAATCCTTCTTGGTCCTGACCGCCATAACTGGAGGCTCAGCCATCTCAATGACTTCGGAAGCATGAACAACCTCTATACGGTCCGGATCATATGTATATTTGGAAAGTTCGGCGCGAACCTTATCTTCTATTCCGACAAGGAATATCTTAAGACCGGGTGCTTTTTCGATAGCTTCAATACACCCTTTGACAACTTCACCGGGTGCATTATCTCCGCCCATAGCATCTACAGCTATATTTACCTTATCTGCCATAAACTCTCCTCGTATAAAAATACCAAGATTAAATATACTAGGACAAAATACAAAAATCAACCGAATTTACATAGTATTAATAACCATTTCACGTGTATTTTTATGGTCTTTTCCGGACACAACAAAAACAGGGCATTGCAAAAGCAATGCCCTGCTGATTTCGGCATTTTAAGTAAGCGATCAGTCGGTCTCTACGATCTGCTTCTTATTGTAAGAACCACAGTTCTTGCATACTCTGTGAGGAACCATAAGGCTTCCGCACTTGCTGCACTTTACGAGAGTGGGAGCAGTCATCTTCCAGTTAGCTCTTCTCTGATCTCTGTGACCTTTGGAT
>JAEEGL014390558.1_pt1 | contig 10599 bp, 9 predicted proteins | sample 9134231 | NCBI WGS metagenome assembly JAEEGL01 (sample SAMN16246548, study PRJNA631951) | gut metagenome | biome: gut microbiome; feature: rumen; material: fiber-attached | host: Bos | place: Iran: Karaj | collected 2018-10 | reverse complement strand
GTACTCACAACATCTACAGCCCCTGGCCAGAAGAGATGAACCGTCAGATTACGGGACGCATTGCGACTTATAATTTCTCACCAACACCACTGAGTGAGAAGAATCTTTTGGAAGAAAAAGCACAGGGTCAGATCTTCGTTACAGGCAATACCGTTATCGATGCCCTTCACATGGTGGTGGATAAGCTTAACTCCGATCCTGAATTGGCAGCGGAACAAGAGAAGGTGCTTAGAGCCACAGGCTATGACGTCAGTCGCTTTAATTTGTGTGATTCGTGCAATCCGTGTTCAGAAAAAAAGAAACTCGTGTTGATAACGGGTCATCGTCGCGAGAATTTCGGTGATGGTTTCATTAGCATGGTGACAGCCATGAAAGACCTGAGCGAGAAATATCCAGATGTTGACTTCGTTTATCCTATGCACTTGAACCCCAATGTGCGCAAGCCCATTCACGAGGTATTTGGTGAAGACTTGACTCGCCCCAACTTCTTCTTCATTGAGCCGTTGCAGTATCTGGAGTTTGTATATCTGATGGAGAAGAGTACTATTGTGTTGACTGATTCTGGTGGCATTCAGGAAGAAGCTCCTGGTTTGGGCAAACCTGTGCTCGTGATGCGCAACACTACAGAACGTCCTGAGGCCCTTGATGCAGGTACGGTGAGGTTGGTAGGTACTGACCATGATTTGATTGTCTCTGAGGTCAGCCGTCTGTTGGAAGACCAGGATTACTATGACCAGATGAGCCATGCCGTGAACCCTTATGGTGATGGAAAGGCGTGTGGAAGAATAGTCGATGCTCTCAAGTAAAAAATGCTAGATGGAATTAGAAATCACAAAAGATAAAAGTAGTGCTATAGGTATTCTTAGAGTACTTGCTACTATTTCAATAGTGCTATGCCATTACCAACAAGCATACGATGTCAAATGGGCATGGGTATTCAATATTGGCGTGCAGATATTCTTCGTATTAAGTGGTTTCCTCTATGGGCATAAAGAAATCACAAACTGGAGGGGGTTCTTTTTGAAAAGGCTGATAAAATTGTTTATCCCATTATACATATATGCAACAGTCGCTATGTTCATCATAAAGTATCTAACTGACACTCCAGTTCTCTTGTCCAATTTCCTAAAAGCTGGTGGTGTAGATGGTTTGAATCATTTATGGTTTATGAAAGCTATTGCAGTTTGTTATATCATTACACCTGTATTACAATATTTCAGGAAATATGCTATTGCTGCATTTGTTGTCTTATGTCTAATTGGTGCAGCGGAATATATTTTTCTGCAACGGAATCTTTTCACATTTTCTTGGCTATTTCTATATTCCTTGGGCTATTACTACACCCAACTCAGTGTCGTATTCCGTCGCATAGTACTAACAATACTGCTTTTGATTGTTATGGTTTTAACATTAAATATAACGTGGGATGATATTTTAAATTACAATGGTGTTTACAATAGATGTTGGCATGACTTAACAGGTATGATGATATGCGTAAGTTTCATTCCGCTTGTTGGGCTTCTTAATATTCAAAAATTGCCACGGACGATAAAGTGGATGGATAAAAATAGTTTTTATTTGTATCTCACTCACCACATCTTCCTCGTTGGTCCTTTAGCCTTTACACTATTTATTCCGTATGCGCCACTTTGTGTAGCAGTAACACTTTTACTTATATTGTTAAGTACCGCATTATTAGCTAAAGTTTCAGAATTGATTATTAACCGTTTATTAGTTTATATAAAATGATCCCCAAGATTGTACATTATATCTGGTTTGGAGGCAAACCTTTTCCTCCTAAAATACAAAAGTGTATTGATAGCTGGCAAAAATATTTGCCGGACTATAAGTTTATGCTGTGGAATGAGTCAACTTTTGATGTAGAAATTTGTCCGTTCACTAAACAAGCATTTCAGCTAAATAAATGGGCGTTTGTTTCAGACTATGTAAGGATATGGGCTCTATATAAATATGGAGGCTGGTATTTTGACACAGATATTGAAATTTTGAAGCCATTATATGAATTCGAAGATAAGAGAATGGTGTTAGGAACAGACCACAATGGCGAACTTACGGCACTTATGGGTTCTGAAGTTGGTCATACGTTTTGGCAACAAGTATTAGACAAATATCATTCAATGAAATTTATTAACGATGATGGTACGCTAAACACGGTTGTTAATAATACTCACATACAAGGGATTTTATATGATTATGGATATAAACATGAGAATCTATATCAAGAATTGAAAGAAGGTATTTTTGTATTTCCTGCAGAATACTTCCATGTGGCGGATTTGGAGAAAGGAACGATTCATAGAACAGAAAATTCGTTTGCTATTCATTGGCATACCTTGCTATGGACTTCAGATATGAGTCATTGGATGCGCTTTTTCCGTATTCATGTATTAAAACCCATTTTTGGTGAAGAAAATTTTATGGGAGTGTGGAATAAAATGACAAAATTTTTCAAATAAAATGGCACAACGAATAGTTTTTGTAAATCTCCATACTAGTTGGATGCTTGTGAAAAATTCACAGGTTATATACTTTAAGACATCAGCAGCGCTTAAACATAGATACATACTTGATTATTTGCTAAATAGTAATGAGTATGAAGTTTGCAATTATATAACGGAACATGGTTTCTCCCTTGTTCCAAAAGATGGTGGAATTCTGAACAAGCTCCACTGTTTGAGGTTTTTGGAGAATAAGGTTATTCTTAAGAAAAATGGAATAGACCCGAAGAAAATAACAGTATTGACTAAAGCAAGCGAGATCCGTCCGGATGATATTGTAATACTGTATAACATCATGGGGGATAGCAATTATGAGGTTGCTGCAGATATCAATGGCTTTAAAGCCCTTAGTATGCTTCATTTCCATGGGCGTAAGGACGAGAACGAGAAAATAGAAAAGGCAAATGTTGATTGTTATTTCAATGAAGTTAATCTTAGTCAGACCTCAGAATTATTCCGTAAATACTATCATGTAGAGAAACCTTGGATTGTCATACCATTTGTATTTGCAGAGCGTTTTAAGAATATAAAGCCTTTTAGAGAAAGGCAAAATAAATGTTTCTCAACGGGTACAATCACCTATAAAGCTCATGAAGAGTTCCTTTCTGTATATGGCGATCCGTGTGATCAGCCCGCTCGTAAATTCGTGAGAGATAACCCTGACTATTTCAAAGATACTGTGGATTGTTATAGTAGTGATTATCTTGAAGACGAACCTGGAAAGAAATATGTTGCGGGCGAGAATCCACTTGTTAGATTATATAAGAAATTTTATAATCTCCGCCATGTGGGCAAGCAGAAAAAGTATTTCAGCTTCAATATGGTTGAAAAGTTCAATGACTACAAGATGCACTTAGTGGGGGAAGAAATTCTCGGAGTACCAGGTATAGGCTATGTGGAGGGAATGGCTTGTGGTAGTGCGTATATAGGATTAGATTCGCCAATGTATCGTAATCTTGGTCTAATCCCAGGTGTTCATTATATTGCATACGATGGTACAAAAGAAGGACTTCGCGACACTATCGAATACTATCAAAAGCCAGAAAATCAGACTGAGCTGGAACAAATTGCCACAACGGGATGCAAATATGTTAGAGAAAATTTCTGTGGTGATATCGTGTCCAAAAAATTGATAGATTCCATTATACATCAAAGAAATAGTTGGATAGAGGAGGAAAAACTATGATATCTGCAGATGCTTACCATTGGATTTATCTAATTTTTATTACGTTGATTGTACTAGTATATATTAACGGTAATAGTTTTAGATTTAGTTTAGGAACAAATGACTACGTTAGTCCTTCACAATCTAATGTAAATCTTATTTTTTGGACTTTGGTACTTTTTATTGGTACGAGACCATTGAGCGATGCATTTTCCGACATGTTGGTGTATGCAATTACTTATGATAAATCAATTTATGATGTTTCAGAAATAAGAAACGAACCCGCATGGATGTTCCTACGTTTTTTTTGTAAGGAGATTCTTTCAGCTCCTGTGGGCTTCTATTTTTTTGTAATAACATTCCTGTCTCTTCTACTAAAACTGTTATTTTTAAGGAGAATATTTGAGAATTATCTACTGATCGCCTTTTTATTTGTAATAAGTTCTTTCTCTTTTTGGAGTAATGAAACTGTAATAATAAGATCTGACTTGGCAAATTCTCTAGTTCTCTTTGGTGGAGCTTTGTTTATGACGGGACAGAAAAAGGAAAGACTTTATGCTTTGGTTTTATTCGCTATTGCGTTAAATACTCATACTGCATCTTTTTTGTTGATAATTTCATTTATTGTAAGCTACTTTTTTTTGAAGAATACCAAATTGGCTCTTGGTGTTTGGGTATTTTGTCTTGCAGCTTCGCTTGTAGCGGGTGGCTTCTTTGAAGATTTTTTTATCAATATGGGCTTTGATGACAGACTTGAAAAGACCTTGAGAGTCTCACAAAAAACAGGTTTTTCTTATACAGGTTTTAGGTGGGATTTCCTGTTATATAGCATAGTGCCGATTATAGTTGGATGGAAATTCCGTGTAGAATCTGCTCAAGATAAAATTTATTCTGTATTGCTTAATACTTATATATTGGCAAATGCATTCTGGCTTCTTGTCATAAGAGCGCTCTTCTCTGACAGGTTCGCTGGCCTGTCATGGACTCTATATGGCGTTGTGTTATGTTATCCTATATTAAAGTTGCAGCTACCCGCGAAAAGGGCAGAACAGACAAAGCAGGCTCTATTATATCAATTAACGTTTTTGTGGTTTATTCAAATATATTATGAGTTCTTTAAATAATTTCCCTTTAGTAACAATAGGTGTTCCTTGTTATAATGTGGAAAAGTTTATAGCGTTTTCCATTATTTCTGTATTAAGGCAGACCTATCAAAACTTTGAGTTAATCATAACAGATGACGGCTCAACGGATGGTACGTTAGATGTTATTAGACAATTCAAAGATGATCGTATTATTCTGATTGCTGACGGTGAGAACCACGGAATATCCTATCGCCTGAATCAGCAGATAAATATGGCGAGGGGAGAATACTTCATCAGAATGGATGGTGATGATATTATGTATCAAGACCGAGTGGAAAAACAAGTTAAATTTCTTGAAGAGAATCCGGAAATTGATGTTGTAGGTGCTGCAGCAGTAATAATCAATGAAAAAAATGAAATAACGGGTTTACGATCATCCTCTAATATCCCGAAGTTTCCAGAGGATGTTGTTAATAATACTACATTTATTCATCCTACAGTAGCAGGGAAATTATCGTTCTTTAAAAAACATCTTTATGATGAAGGTCTGTGTGGTGTGGAAGATAAGGACTTGTGGTGTCGGGGCATTGTTGAAGGAAAATACTCAAAATTGAGAGAGCCGCTAATGTACTATAGGGATTTCAATAATGTTAAATTGAAAACATACCTATTTAGAAAGAAGCAAGGTAGAAAACAAATAATTAAGAGATGGTCTCTTTTTCATAATAAATGGGAACCCACTAAATATCTGATAAATTCTTATTTGAAAAGTGTGATAATACTTGTTCTGTATGGTATAAAGTTAGATTCGCTTAGGTTTCATAAACAAAATAGTATGATGAGTATACCAAATCTGGAGGAATATCAGCGATATTTGGATACTATAGTCGGTAGATGAATGTCCGAAAAGGATTTACATTTTTATAAATACACAATAGTCAGAGTATTATTTATAGAATATGACAAGAGTAATAACATACGGAACATACGACCTGCTGCATCAGGGACATTTAAATCTCCTTAGACGGGCAAAAGAGCTTGGTGATTACCTTATTGTGGGAGTCACCAGCGATAGCTTTGATCGAGGTAGGGGAAAACTGAATGTTCGTAACAATGTATTGGAGCGAGTTGAAGCGGTAAAAGCAACTGGTTATGCAGACGAGGTGATTATTGAGGATTATCTAGGTCAAAAGATAGATGATATTCAGAAATATGATGTTGACATTTTTGCCATCGGAAGCGACTGGGAAGGAAAGTTCGACTATCTGAATGAGTATTGCAAGCTAGTATATCTACCACGCACTCAGGATATTTCATCCACTATGCTGAGGGCTGAAAACCAGGACACTTATAAAATAGGTATTATTGGTAGTGGACGTATTGCTCATCGTTTTGTACCGGAAACTAAGGTGGTGAATGGAGCTGAGGTGGTTGCCGTTTTAAATCCAGACAAGCTAGAAGCTGAATTGTTCGCGAAAAAGCACAACTTGGATGCATATACTGATTTTGAAGTGTTTGCCGAGAAAGTAGATGCCGTTTACATAGCGTCACCACACTTAACGCATTATGACTATATCAAACGGAGCCTTTTAGCCGGAAAACATGTGCTTTGCGAGATTCCCTTCACTTTAAGTAAGTCAGAGGCGATAGAACTTTATCGACTGGCAGAAGAGAAGGACCTCGTATTGTTAGAGGCCAGCAAGACTGCTTATTGTCCAGCCTTTGGACATCTGACAACGTTGGTAAAAAGTGGTATCATTGGTGATGTGGTAGATGTGAAAGCTTCTTTGAGTAAAATGGTTCAACCGCCCACAAGAGAACTTGATGAAAGACAATCTGGTGGCGCTATGACAGAACATGCACCACTGACGGTTATGGCCATTACAAGGTTGCTCGGCATAGATTGGAAAGACGTAAGCTTTCATACCAAAAAAGAAAATGGTGTGGATATCTATACGAAAGGTATCGTTAATTATCCTCATGCAACTTCATCATTTACGTTGGGAATTGGTGTAAAGACAGAAGGTAACCTTGTGGTATCAGGCACCAAGGGATATGTATATGTCCCAGCCCCATGGTGGTTGACTGACTATTTTGAAGTGCGTTATGAAGACCAGACAAAGAACAAGAAGTTCTTCTATAGCTACGATGGCGAAGGACTTCGATATGAGATTCAGGAATTTCTCTCTATGATTGTGAACAATCGACGGAGTTGCTATAAACTTCGACGAAGGGAGAGTGTGGCGATAGCTGAGATAATTGAAAAATATCGTAATGGTGAAAATGTAACTGAAATATGATAAAACGAATACTTGTTGTTGGCGGTGCTAATGGTATAGGCTTGAGCATTGCTACTGAGCTTGCTAAACGAGATGAGATTGAGAAGATCTATATTGTCGATAAGGCATCTTTATCAGAGGAATACACTCTTCCAAAGTTTGAGTCTTTTCAATTTGATTTGACAAATGAGGATTATTCTTTCTTTGATCGATTCACAGACATTAATGCTTTGATGATAACGGCAGGCTTCGGTAAATTGACTTTATTTAAAGATGTGCCTGAAAGTCACATCATGAACTCTTTCAATGTAAATACTATTCCCGTTTTACGACTCGTCCATAAGTTTTATGGTAAGTTGGAGGCTACAGAAGACTTCTATTGTGGGGTTATGGTAAGCATTGCTGGTTTTATGTCTTCACCCTTCTTTGCTGTTTATGGAGCAACTAAGGCAGCTCTGAAAATATTTATAGAGAGTGTAAACGTAGAATTAAAGAAAGGAGGTTCTCCTAATTGTGTTCTCAATGTCAGCCCAGGCTCATTGAAAGGGACTTCGTTTACGGCAGGCAAGACTGACTTGAACATTACTGCTCCTATGGCGAATGCCATTATTGAACATCTTGAAGCCAAGGATGATCTGTTCATTCCTCAGTACGAAGATGTATTCAAGAATGTACTAGAACGTTATCACGCAGACTTTAGGGCAGAAGGTGAACATTCGTATGATTATAAACTAAATAGTGGTAGAATAAAATAAAATGGCATCACTAAGTTTGATAAATAGAGTAAAATATAGCAAGACTATATTTTCGATTTACAACTATCTGGGAAGTAAGGCAATATCTTTGTTGAAGTTGTTTCTGAGTAATGATAAGCAACTGATAATATTTGCTTCGTTTGGAGGAAGGAAGTTTGATGACAGTCCAAAGGCTGTATACGAAGCGATGATTGCTGACCCAAGATTTGATGAATATAAGTTAGTGTGGGCCTTTATGCGTCCAGAAGACTATACATTGCCTAGAGGAGAAAAGATAAAGATAGATACGCTAAAGTATTACATCACTTTATTGAAGGCAGGTGTATGGGTGCATAATAGTAGCATGACTCGTGGACTAAACTTCACGGGAATCAGCACCTTTGAATTAAACTCATGGCATGGATCAGCTATAAAGCGAATGGGTAGTGATATTAATTCCGGAAATAAATCTTTTGGTTTGAAGGAGGAATACGGAAAGAAAAACCATGTTAGCGTGATGTTGGCTCAGGGTCAATATGACGTAGATGTCTTTACAAGAGCTTTTAGTAGACCGAAGGAGAGTTTTCGTGTGATAGGGCTGCCTAGAAATGATGAATTGGCAAGAGTAACTGCTGTGAAGCAGGGAGAAATGAAGGAAAGACTGGGAATATCGCCAGAAAAGAAGGTATTGCTTTATGCTCCGACTTTTAGAGAATACGAAAAAGATGGTGCAAACAATTGCGTAATGGCTCCACCGATAGATTTGAAGAAATGGGAATCTGAGTTGGGTGATAACTATGTATTGCTGTTTCGTGCGCACTATGAAGTAGCGAAAGTGATGGGCGTTAAGGATGACGATTTTGTGAAGAACGTTTCGTCGTACCCCAGTCTTGACGATTTGATGGTTGCGTCAGATATATTGATTAGTGACTATTCGAGCATATTCTTTGACTATGCCATACAGGGAAAACCGATGTTGAGTTTTGCCTATGACTACGACAGATATGAAAAAGAGAGGGGAATATATTTCGACATCCGTAAAGAATTGGATTGCTATATCGATAATGAAGAAGATTTGTTGAGAGAGATAAAGATGATGGACGTTCCAAAGCGCGAAGAAGTCTCTAAAACATTTCGTGATAAGTATGTTGAATCGTATGGAAACGCTTCATTGCAAAGTCTGGACATTATTTATGATGCAATTCATCATAAAGAGTAGTGCAATTTACTCTTACTAATGGGACGATATAAAAGGTAGCAGGAAGGGATAGAGTAAGGGCGCGATTTTTAGACTATATATACTATGGTGACAAGAGAAATTATCATATACGAGGTATTGATTCCGTCGCTTCAGAAATTGTACAAGATGGATTATTCAAATATTCATTTTGGCGTTTCGGAGCGTAATGTTTGTGCAAGATTGGCTCTCCACATGGAAAATAGGATGAGAAAATATGATAGAGAGTCTCAGACACGTTGCTTTGGAGGCTATTATGTTGATGTGGAGTACGACAAAATGGCTGATGGGAAGACGAAGCAGTATGAGAATAATCTTCATCGTCCAAAGACAATGGTTAGTGACCTGCTTATTCAGAGCCGTAGTTGCCCACAGAACCTGTTGGCGGTAGAAATGAAGCGAACGAAGAACTATCGAAAAAGGCGAGAAGACAGGGAACGATTATGTGCGATGGTGTCATCGAGACCTGAAAATTCGGATTTGGAATGCGTATATGATACTCTTGTTGGAGTGTTTATCATCTACTCAGATAAGGGTGCGAAACTAGAAATATATGAGAATAATGCTGGGAGAGGTAAGCAAACTGACGAAATAATCATGAAGTATCATGATGGGGTGTTAAGCTGTTAGGCCATAAAATTAGGTAGAACACAAGTCCTGATGTTTATGTCAAGGAGGATAGGTAACTGCTTTGAAATAGATAAATTATGAAAAAGAAAAAGATAATACGGGCTACGACGGTACCGATGTCGCTGGATGCATTCTGCAATGGGATGCTGAAGGAGCTGTCGGAGAAATATGAGGTGGTGGCGCTGTCATCGCCTGGAGAGGAGATGAAGGCGGTAGCTGAGCGGGAAGGGGTGCGCACGATAGTGGTACCCATGGAGCGGCATATATCGTTGAAGCACGACTTGGTGTCGTTGTGGCGGATGATAAAGGTATTCCGGAAGGAGAAGCCGTCAATGGTGCACTCAATGACGCCGAAGGCAGGACTGCTGTGTATGATGGCAGCATGGCTAACGAGGGTGCCGGTGCGAGTGCATACTTTTACAGGGTTGGTCTTCCCAACGGCCACAGGCCTGAAACGCAAAATTCTGATGGCAACAGACTGGTTGACATGTGCCTGCGCCACTCATATCATACCGGAAGGGGAAGGAGTAAAAATGGATTTATTGAATCACGGAATTACGAGGAAACCGCTGAAGGTGCTGGGGTATGGGAACGTACGTGGGGTGGATATGGAGTACTACTCCTTGAGGGGTGAGGTAAGAAGTAAGATGGAAGAGTTCAAGTTGCGTGATGAAAGCAAGTTTACGTTTCTGTTTGTTGGTCGAATTGTGAGGGATAAGGGAATCAATGAATTGTGTGAGGCTTTTGATAGGCTGTCTGGTATGGCTAACGTTAGGCTGCTGTTAGTGGGGCCATACGAGGATAGTCTTGACCCAATTTCTCAGAAATCAAAGGATATTATTGTACAGAATTCTGCTATCAATTCCATTGGCGGTAAGTTTGGTGATGAACTTCTTCCTTACTATGCTGCTTCGGATTGCTTCGTGATGCCAAGTTATCGTGAGGGTTTC
>JAEEGL012772797.1_pt1 | contig 10599 bp, 8 predicted proteins | sample 9134231 | NCBI WGS metagenome assembly JAEEGL01 (sample SAMN16246548, study PRJNA631951) | gut metagenome | biome: gut microbiome; feature: rumen; material: fiber-attached | host: Bos | place: Iran: Karaj | collected 2018-10 | reverse complement strand
TTCCGAGATCAACGATATCATGGATATCGCTACTGAAATATACAATACTTTCGGTCTTGAATACAAGGCTGAGCTTTCAACCCGTCCTGATGACTATATGGGCGATATAAACGTATGGAACAAGGCTGAGGCTGACCTCAAGGCTATCCTCGAAGAAAAGTACGGCCCCGACGGATACGAGCTCAACGAGGGCGACGGCGCATTCTACGGTCCTAAGATCGACCTTAAGATGAAGGACGCTATCGGACGTGAGTGGCAGATGGGTACTATCCAGCTCGACTTCCAGCTTCCTCTCAACTTCAAGATGAAGTACATCGCTTCAGACGGCTCCGAGAAGCAGCCTGTAATGATACACAGAGCTATATTCGGTTCATTTGAGAGATTCATCGGTATCATCACCGAGAACTTCGCAGGCGCATTCCCGTTCTGGCTCTCACCAATGCAGGTAGGTATCGTTCCTATCAGAACAGACCACAACGACTACGCTAAGAAGGTAGCAGACCTGCTCAAGAAGAACCACATCAGAGCAGAGGTAGACTACACCGACGACAACATGAAGAACAAGATAAGACGCTTCAAGGATTACAAGGATCCGTATGTTGTCATCATCGGCGACAACGAGGCTGAAAACGACCTTATTTCTATCAATATCCGCGGAAATAAGCAGCTCAAGAACATTCCGCTGGATAAGTTCATCGAAATGTGCAGAACTATGAACGAGGAGCACTCTCTCGATATCATAGACACTCTTTGATAAGCAAATTAAGGGGCTGCCAACGGGCAGCCCCTGCTTTATACAGAATTATCATGTACAGGGCGGATTTTTTCCGCCTGTAAATAAAAAATAAACGGAGGGATATTTATGAACGAGCTTTGCATGATAATCAAGGACATGGTAATACCTAACTTTATGAACATAAGGACTTCACTGCGGACCTATGACCGTGACGCGCTCTGCTGCGGAGCTCCCTGCTGGCGCTGGGCTTATCACGCTATACATTCGGCGGATAAGTGGTTCATAAATCCTTTTGTCTATGAAGAACCGCCTTTCCACGAGGAGGGTATGGACAATCCCGACAATCCTGCATCGGTAGTTCTATCCGACCAGCAGCTCCTTGAATACCTTGACGCCGTTCAGAAAAAGACTATGGACTACCTCGACACTCTCACGGACGATATGCTTTACGAAAAACCTGAAAAGTCGCGCTATACGCGTATGGAGCTTGTTCTGAGACAGTTCAGGCATATCTCCTTCCATACGGGTATGCTCAACGGTCAGACGGCTCTTGCAACTGGTCAGTTCCCCATGTGGGTATCGGAAAAGGAAAAATACGTCGATGACGGCGTATTCTTCGGAAGATACCGCAAGGGCACCATACATCTATAACGCAGAACGAAGCCCGAAAGCGGTAATATCACTGCTTTCGGGCTGTTTTTATTCGGACTTGTTCAGAATATAGAACCTTGTTCCACCTGCATAATTTTCAAATATAACACCTGCGTTTTCATAGTCACCGTAACCGTTGCCGAAACAGTAATTCACATTTTCAAGGACCCTGTATACTATTCCGAGACCGGGCACAACACAGTTTACGGCATTGTCAACCATGCTGTGCAGGAACACTAATCCATCGTAATAGAAAATGGGGTCTCCCGCGCTGCCCAGCGCCAATTCGTAATGCTCCATTTTTTTCAGGTCATAGGTATCAATGTGCATAGGCGAGCGCATGATAAAGCGGTCATCGTCATGGTATATAGCATCTCCGCTGTAGTCCGAGGATACACGGAAGCTGTAATTATCGCTTCTGAATCTCACAATAGTATTGTCGCTTTCGCGGGTACTATACATCTTTTCGATTTCTTCATTTGCGTACTCTTTAAATTCTCCGCTTTCCTTATCATATACAAATATGCGGTAATCCTCCATTTCACTTTCAATGGTAACGATAACAAAAGCTAATAATTGCATATCATAATCGTAAATTACCACGCTGTTTAGCGATGCATCTTCCTCATGCACTGTCTTTTCCTCATAAGTGTTCAGGTCTATGTACCTTACACTGCTCCTGCCGTCCTTAATGCAGGAATAAAACATCTTATCCTCATAAAACTGAATACTGCGGCAGCTTTCATCAAGATTTTCAGAGGACCATGTGAAGAATTCCCTGCTTTCCCCGCTTTCCGGATCATAACAGACAACCGCGCATTCACAGTATCCCCCCGTGATCAGACCGTATGTGACAGCGATATATACCTTTCCGTTATATGAGCAGGCAGAATAAAATGCAGGTTTTTCGGGAACGTTTATCCTGCTCTCCCAGTCACCGTTGAAGTCAAACTTAAGTATTTCAATTTCAGTGTAAGCCTGCTCTGCAAATTCTGCTCTGTTGTAAACAGGCACCCTTTCATTCAAACCGATATCGGAGAACTTGATACACTTTATATCATATGGCAGGCTTTTGTCGGACATTGTTGTACTCAGTCGTATTTTCCTGAAGTCATCCTCGCAGTACTCACGGTACTCTTTTACGTCCCCGACAGTCACGGGCTCAGTATCTTCATCTGTGACCCCGACAACTGTTTCATCAACTGCCTGCTCCGTGGGCTGTGGCTGTTTTTCCTCGGTATCCGTCTTTTTACTGCATGAAAAGCAGCTCGACGCTATAAGTGCTGCTGCCATGAAATTAATGATCTTCTTCATTTTTTTCTTCCTCCTGCGTATACTTTATATGCGGAAAGTCAATGCTTTTTTTGGTATATTTTCATTTTACATATTTTTGAGCATAATGTCAATCAAAAACGCAATACGCTGTAAAATTACCGGTCATTCATGCATATATGCCAAAATAGTGTGCATATCTTGAAACAATATGTGATTTGTTTGGAAATTCAAAGCAAAATATGCACAGATTTGCAATAAAAAGCAATTTGTGATATAATATTAAGATAATCACGGCAGTATTTTTAACTGTCACGAACTATCACCATCCGCAGACGACTTAATCCAATAGGAGCAATGTAATATGAGTACTGAAACTATAATGAAATACGATTCTCCAGCAGAAACTTTTAATGAAGCTCTCCCTATCGGAAACGGCCGTATCGGTGCAATGATCTACGGTACAGCTTTAAACGAAGCGATAGTCCTCAATGAGGACTCTGTCTGGTCAGGCGGTCTCCGCCACAGGATCAACCCGGACGCAAAGGAAGGCTTTACGGAGGTCCGCAGGCTCCTCAGTGAGGGCAGGACTGCCGAAGCAGAGGAAACAGCCATGAGCAAAATGGAGGGCGTTACCCCAAATATGAGACGGTATATGCCACTCGGCGAGCTGGATATAGCTCTCGAAGCCGACGGAAAGGCCCGTGAGTATTCACGAAGCCTCGATATCGGCAGCGCTGTTGCAGACGCTTCCTTCTCCGTGAACGGCGTAACATACACAAAGGAATATTTCGTATCGGCACCCGATGAAGTGCTCGTGGTGCGCATACACGCATCAGAGCCCGCTTCTGTAACACTTTCATGCGGTATCGGCGGACGGGACGACTGCTATGACGACAACCGCCCCTGTGCAGGAAATATGATACTCTTCAACGGCGGTACGGGCAGCCGCGACGGTATATTCTTTGCCGCCTGTCTCGGCGCCTCAGCAAAAAACGGCGAGATAAAGACCATCGGCAGCCGTATCTGCGTCAGGAACGCCGACGAGGTCATGCTTGTGCTCTCGGTACGCACAAGCTTTTACAGTCAGATGTATGAAGAGTCTGCTCAGGTGGACGCGGAAATGGCTTTGCAGTGCGACTTCGACGAGCTCTACTACCGCCATGTGAACGACTACAAGGAGCTCTTTGACAGAGTTGAGCTCTCTCTCAACGACAACAGCGGCGAGGACCTCACCCTCCTTACAACCCTGGAGCGTCTCGACCGCATTAAGGGCGACGAGCTGGACAATACAGACTGCCGCCGTCTTATCAACGACAACAAGCTCATCGAGCTTTTCTTCAATTACGGAAGATACCTTATGATATCATGCAGCCGCGCAGGCACTCAGCCCGCCAATTTACAGGGAATATGGAACGAACTCATGTCCCCTCCCAACGGCAGCCGCTATGCTCTTGACCTCAACACCGAGATGAACTACTGGCCGGCCGAGAGCTGCAACCTGTCCGAATGTCATCTTCCCCTTTTCGACCTGCTTGAGCGCGTATGCGGCAACGGCAGAGTCACCGCAAAGGAAATGTACGGTATCAGCAAGGGCTTCGTATGCCACAGCCATACCGATATATGGGGCGATTCGGCTCCTCAGGGCGAAAGCAGCACCGCAAGCATATGGCCTATGGGCGGCGCCTGGCTGGCTCTCCACGTCTTTGAACACTACGAATATACCCTCGACAGGGAGTTCCTTGCCGAAAAATACCATATACTGAAAGAAGCCGCAGAGTTCTTCACCGAGTACCTCACCGAGAACAGCAGCGGAAAGCTGGTGACGGGCCCATCGCTGTCCCCCGAGAATACCTATATCGACAGCAGCGGTGTAAAAGCAAGCATATGCATGGGTCCCGCAATGGACTCGCAGATACTCACAGTGCTTTTCTGCTCTGCCATAAAGGCTGCTCATATACTCGGCAGGGACGAAGCCTTTGCCGAAAAGCTGACGGCTATGCTGAAAAAACTGCCCCAGCCGCAGGTGGGAAAATACGGTCAGATAATGGAATGGGCTGAGGACTACGACGAAACGGATATCGGACATACCCGTATATCACAGCTTTTCGCCCTCTATCCCGCAGGCCTGATTTCTCCGGTAAGAACGCCGAAGCTTGCAGACGCCGCAAGAGCCACCCTCGTCCGCAGACTTATACACGGCGGCGGCTACACAGGATACAGCAGCGCATGGGTAACAAATATGTGGGCAAGGCTTTTCGACGGAAGAATGGTATATGAAAGCCTCATGCGTCTGCTCTCGCACTATATGAACCCGAATATGACCCAGTCAAAGCCGCCTTTGCAGCTTGAAGGCAATTTCGGCGGTACTGCCGCCATCGCGGAGGCTCTCATGCAGAGCTGCGGCGGAGAGATAAATCTCCTGCCGGCACTCCCCGACGAGTGGAACAACGGTCATATATGCGGTCTTAAGGCAAAGGGCGGCTTTATAGCCGATATCTACTGGACCGCAAACAAACTCACACGAGCCGAGATACTCTCGGAGCTTGGCGGAGAGCTCCGCCTGCGTGCAAACTGCGCAGTAAGTGTTTCCTGTGACGGCGAGCCTGTCGATCTCCGCACAGAGGACGGACTTATAATATTCATGACACAGCAGGGCATGACCTATACCATAAAAGCATGATCCCTCAGGAGGAATAAATGGACATTCGCAAACCTATCGCTCTTGCAGCGGCAGCGGCTGCCGCCGTTTCGGCTTTCACAGCCTGCGATAAAAAGAACAAAATGACCGCTTCGGTGCCTATTATCGTCGAGTCGGTATCCGACCCGGCCACAGAACCAGATACTACTCTCCCCGTAGAGACCTACCCCGACTATCCAGTGACCTATCCCGAGATAGAAAAACAGACGGCAGGCAATCTCTATGAAGCAGAGAACGGCGAGCTAAAAGGCGGTGCAAGAACTGCCTTTGATCTGCCCGAATTCAGCGGCGACGGCTACGTTACAGGCTTCGGCAGCGAGGGCAAGGCTTCGGTTGTGTTCGATATCGATGTGCCTACCAATCAGCACTACGACCTGTCGTTCAATATCTCGTCCGAACAGGCTGTAAACTGCCGCATAACTCTCGGCGGTCAGCAGCTTACGATATTCAGGACCACAGGAAACGGCAAATTCACATATATCACCCTCTACGGTGTATTCCTCACAAAGGGCATGCAAAAACTTGAAATTACTCCGGAAAACGGCGATATGTGCCTTGATTATCTTAAAATAGAGAACAATACCTCCCTCAGCGATATAAGCTACGACGCAAAGGGAGAACTTGTAAACAAGAATGCGGGCGAATCAGCAAAGGAGCTCATGAGCTTTCTGTCAGACAACTACGGAAAGCACATGATAACGGGTCAGTACGCCTACGGCGGAAATAATTCAGAGCTTGACCTGATATACCGTACTACCGGAAAATACCCCGTTATACGCTTCTCCGAGACTGATGTCCCTGACGAGAGCTTCGACGAAAGCTTCAGGGAGATAGACGCTGCGGCAGAATGGTACCTAAACGGCGGTATTTCCTGCATAAGCTGGTACTGGAAGGCTCCCTCCGATACAAAGAGCAGTATCCGCACTGAGGAGACGGACTTTGACCTTTCAAAGGCTGTCACCACCATAAATCTTGCGGAGCTCACCGAGGAGGAGATACGAGAGCTTTACAGCAAGGGCAATATTTCCAGGGAATGCTACGGTCTCATACTTGATATAGACAATATGGCCGGTCAGCTTACATCACTGAAAAACCGCGGAGTACCCGTACTCTGGAGACCTCTCCCCGAGGGCTGCGGAAGCTGGTACTGGTGGGGCTCAAAGGGCGACAAGCCATATAAATGGCTGTGGCAGCTGATATATGACCGCTTTACCAAATATTTCGAGCTTGACAACCTTATATGGATATGGAACGGTCAGAGCGAAAGCTCCATTGTGGACAGGCGTACCTTTGATATCGCCTCTGTAGACCTCTACCTCAACAATGAAAAGGACTACGGTCACAGATACTATGAGGAATTCGCAGCCGTTCAGAAATTCGTGGGCACAGACAAGCTGCTGGCTATCAGCGAATGCGGAAGCGTTCCCGATATTGACGCGGCTTTCCGCGATAACGCAGTATGGTCATTCTTCGGTGTATGGTACGGAAAGTACATACAGAACGAGGAGGGCGGATACAGCGAGGAATTCACCGGCAAGGAGGCTCTTATAAGAGCCTATAACTCAGACGGAGCCCTCACGCTTGACGAATACAGAAAGCTGAGAGGTTTCGGCGAAGACGAACATGAAAAGACTGAGGATACCACCAAGGAGGATAAGGATGAATGATGAACTTACTCTCATAAGACCTGATTCCGAAACTCAGAAGGAGCTTACCGAAAAAATGCTGACTGCGGTCACAAGAAACGACCATAACACTGTCAGCTTCAAAATGTGGGATGCTCTTGTGCTTCTGCCCTTTTCACAGCCAGAGGATATATTCCTGTTCATGGAGGAGGATTTCTCCATGTACTATACGGGAAACAAGACCTTCACCGAGCTGCGTACCGAAGCGCAGAAGGCTGCCGAAAAGAAATACGCCCTCAAGGGCAATGTTACTCTCGAAAAGATATACGATATATTCGTAAAGCTCAGCGGAGTCTCCCCATCATGCAGGGAAAAGCTGCTGACAAGAGAGTGCGACCTGATACACCATTTTGCATTCCCCAGAAAAACGGGAAAGCTCCTGTTTGAAAAGGCGAGACACTGCAAAAATAAGATACTGATAGTATCGGATTCCTACTATCCCCGCGATATCGTTGTAAAGATACTCTGCGACTGCGGCTACGGCGAGTACAGCTCCCTGATCATACCCGCAGAGCATAATATCCCCGATTCTGCGGATACGGGATTCCTTGACATAGTCATAAAAAAATCGGAACAGAATGCGGACAATATACTCCACATCGGCGGAGACCTCTCCAGGGACGTGGAAGCCCCGATACGAAAGGGAATGAAGGCTCTCCTTCTGCAGCCTGTACTGCCCCTTATGGTAAGGTCGGGCAGACTGCGCGGTTATATCGAGGAGGAGCACCTCTACGATATCGACGAACCGCAGTTCATGGCACTCAGATGTTCTCTTGCACTGTATGCCGCCTACGGTTTTGACGCTCCGCAGAACAAGAAGCCGAAAAGCGATTTCTGCGACGATGAGTATATGATGGGCTTTATCATACTGGGTCCGCTTTGCTTCATCAAGGACTTCGCTCCCACCGAAATGCAGTCCGGACTCATAAAGGCTATGGAAAAGGATCAGAAGATCATGGACGGCAAGCTCGATTTTGAAAAGCTGCTGTACCACCATTTCGGGGATTTCATCGGGAAATACGGCGGCGAAGGCTGTCAGCTGGCGCTGGATTTTCTCGAAAAACACAGCTATATCGGCGACAGAAACAGGATAATCCCGTTTCTGTCCGATAAAGACAGGAAAGCGTGGGGCAAACCCGAAAGCGAACCCAAACTCGCCCCTGTCCATACAAAAAAAGTCAAAAAGAACGTTCTTCAGAAGCTGGCTGACAAGCTTTTCCCACAGGGAACAAAGGTCAGAGAGATGACTGAAAACGTTCTCACAAGAAAAAAGCGTAAATAACAGCTTTTTTCAATAATATTCATATTTATGCGACAGCCTCTTTCGACGGGATTCTATAGCGCTTGTTTTTTGATACATTTCCTGATCAAAAACCGCGTAAATTTCCAAAAAAACCCGTTGCTGCTCCTTTTGCGGTGTGATATCATTATTAAGCGGTCGAAAACCGCTGAACAAAAGGAGGTATAAAATATGAATAACAAGGTAAAAGTACTTATCGGCGACGATTCTGCCGAGACAGGCGTAAGCGTGGCAAACAAGCTGCGCGAAAAGGGTATGTATGCGTACACAAGACGCAAGGACTGCGGCGTGATACTGGAATCCATAAAAAAGGACCCCCCCGACGCAGCTGTACTCGATATCTCGTCTCAGAACGGCGATGTTATATCACTTATGAAAAGTGTAAGGGAATCAGGCATAAAACCGCCTGTATTCATCATAACATCTTCTTATGACAACGAGTTCATCGAGCGTCAGGTAACGGAAAACGGAGCTTCACGCTTCATGCTCCGTCCGTGCAGCGCAGATGACCTGTGTACAGCCATAAACTCGGCTCTCGGCGACAGAGTGAGCAGTCTCAGCGACGACATGGAGGTGGTAGTCACCGACATGATACACCAGCTGGGCGTTCCCGCTCATATCAAGGGCTATCACTACCTGAGAACAGCTATCCTTTACTCAATAGAGGACAAAACGCTGCTTGACAGCGTAACAAAGCAGCTCTATCCCACAGTCGCGGATATCTATGATACCACATCTTCCCGCGTTGAACGTGCTATCCGTCATGCTATTGAGATAGCATGGGACAGAGGCAACGTGGACACACTCAATTCCTTTTTCGGCTACACCGTAGATACGGGAAAGGGCAAGCCTACAAACTCGGAATTTATCGCACTTATCACGGATAAGCTCCGTCTGCGCTACAAAAGCGCACTCAGAACTCACTGATATCTCTGTTAAGCCGTGATGATACCGATTTGTATACATCATCGCAGAGAGCAGACCGGCTGCTCTGTGACGAATTTTTTAGCAAAGGAGAATCACCATGGCGTTCAGAAAACTCGATATCAGTGAGCTTTCATTCAATCCCTTCAATAAGATAGGCAAACAATGGATGCTACTGACAGGCGGAAACAGTGAACATTACAACACTATGACCGCTTCATGGGGACAGCTCGGCGTTCTTTGGAACAAAAACGTCCTCACCTGTTACATCAGACCCAACCGCTATACCTACGGCTTTATAGAAAAAGACGAATGCTATACTGCAAGCTTTTTCGGCGAGGAATACAGAAAAGCTCTTTCCTTCTGCGGCTCACATTCGGGCAGAGACTGCGACAAGGCAAAAGAGACAGGTCTTACTCCCACAGAGATAGACGGCTGTATGACATTCGCAGAGGCTGAGCTCGTGCTTGTATGCCGTAAGCTTTACAGCTATGACCTTCAGGAAAGCGGTTTTCTTACAAATGACGGCATACCCGCTCAGTTTTTCGGCAGCGACCCCTATCACAGGGCATATATATCGGAAATTGTCGGAGTTTACGTCAAGGAATAATATAACAGGAATATAGAATTATACAGACAGATAATACATCTGCATATTGATTTGTTTTATAAAACACTGAGCACTGACATTATTTTACTCATGGGAGTGATATTAATGAAAAAAGATATATTTAAAGAAGTTGCCCGCAAAAACGGCGTAACTGAAGAAGAAGTAAGAAGCGAGATCGAAAAATCCATCGCCGAAGCTTGCAAGGATCCCAATGCTCCCATAAATAAAATAGGCAAGAACGGAAAGGTCCCCACACCCGAAGAGGTAATGGAGCACGTATTAAAAAAACTCGCAAAAGCTAATATGAGCTGAAATAAAAAGCACCTATCATATAAGACAGATACTCATATAGTAAATCTGCCCCGAAGCGCTTTGAAACGCTTCGGGGCATTGTTTTTACATGTCTGCCAAGATAAATCAGAATTACAAAAAACGATCCCCTTGCCGACCGTGAGTTGTCCGCAAGGGGATTTTCAATTCTTATATGATCAAAGAGACCGATTATTCAGCAGCATTGAGCTTCTTAGCGAGCTGAGACTTCTTTCTTGCAGCCTTATTCTTGTGCATAAGACCCTTTGCGCAAGCCTGATCAACTCTCTTGATAGCAACCTTGATAGCCTCTGCCTTATCAGCAGCACCTGTTGCTACAGCTGCGTCAGCCTTCTTGAGAACAGTCTTGAGATTAGACTTTCTTGCCTTGTTGGCAGCAGCCTTTGTTGC
>JAEEGL012212288.1_pt1 | contig 10599 bp, 8 predicted proteins | sample 9134231 | NCBI WGS metagenome assembly JAEEGL01 (sample SAMN16246548, study PRJNA631951) | gut metagenome | biome: gut microbiome; feature: rumen; material: fiber-attached | host: Bos | place: Iran: Karaj | collected 2018-10 | reverse complement strand
GAGTATGTGGAAACCGCCATTGACTTCCACAGCCTGACCTATAACTACAATCCGCGGACCGCGGCAGAGCAGAAGCAGTTCCCGGATCAATACACCACTTATTCCTACAATTACGGCGGGCTGTCCATGATTGAGAACTCTTTCGTGATCGGCCTGATCGCTACACTGATTGCCTACCTGATCGGCCTGCCGCTGGGCATTGCTATGGCGCGGCATAAGGACGGGCTGCTCGATAAAATCGGCAACGGTTATATCATCTTTATCATGGCAGTGCCGTCCCTGGCCTATATTTTCCTGTTTGCCACCATTGGTACCACCGTGTTCAACCTGCCATACAAGTTTGCCAATGCGCAAGTAAAGATCCTGGCCTATGTGCTGCCGACGGTTTCCCTGGCACTGCGTGATATCGGCGGCCTGATGAAATGGATGCGGCGCTACATGATCGACCAGATGAACAGCGACTACGTCAAGTTCGCACGGGCAGAGGGCCTGAGCGAAAAGGAGATATACCGCAAGCACATTTCTCCCAACGCCATGATCTACCTGGTACACGGCATCCCGGCCAGCATTCTCGGCTGCCTGACAGGCGCTATTGTTACGGAACGTGTATATGCAGTTCCCGGCGTCGGCAACCTGCTGACAACTGCCCTGGCCGGCCATGACAACGGCATCATCGTGGCCTGTACCCTGTTCTATACCGCACTTTCTCTCGTCGCCGTGATCCTGGGTGACCTGCTGCTGGCCAAGAAAGACCCGCGGATTTCACTTACTACCAGCAAAGGAGGTGGCCGGTAATGTCTGAAAACGTAAAGACGATGAACAACGATTTCGGTTTTATCGACATCAACTCCATCCAGGCTGAAAAGATTACCGCGCCCCGGTATTCCTACTGGGCGAGCGTGTTCCGTGTGTTTTTCCGTAAAAAGATTAATATCGTCCTGATTATCCTGTTTATTTTGCTGATCGCGCTGAGCTTTATTGTTCCCGCAATCATTCCCTATGATCCGTATGAAAACGTGACGAACGCAAAAACATACTATCTGAGCCCGGAAGCAGCCATGAATTATTTCGGCGGATTCAGCTTCAAGTGGCTGCTTGGCACCGGCGGACAAGGCAACAGCATCTTTGCCGGTATCTGGGCTTCCGCCCGGACAAGCCTGCTGCTGGCTGTTATCTGCGCAGCGATCAATATGTCAATCGGCATCATCGTCGGCGCTGTATGGGGCTACAGCAAGAAGGCTGACCAGATCCTGCTGGCTATCTACAACATTATTGCCAATGTGCCTTATATCCTGCTGATTTCCGTGCTGGTGTACATCATCGGCTCCGGATTCTGGAGTTTTGTGTTCGCACTGACGGTGACCGGCTGGCTGGGTATTGCCTATTTCTTCCGTACACAGGTTATGATTATCCGTGACCGGGAATACTCCCTGGCTTCCCGCTGCCTGGGTACGCCGATCAACCGGATGATCAGCAAGAATATGCTCCCGTTCCTGACCAGCGTTATTGTGACGCTGCTGGCAACGGAGCTGCCCAGCTATATCAGCATGGAAGTGTTCCTGAGCTATATCGGCATCGGCCTGAGCGCTGACGTGCCTTCCCTGGGCCGGATGATTCAGGAAGCACAGAGCGCTTTCAAGACCTACCCCTGGGCTTTCTGGCCGCCGGTGGTCATTTCTGCCGCGATTACAATCATCCTTTACGTTCTGGGACAGAACCTGGCGGACGCCACCGACCCCAGGACGCATATGTAAGGAGGGAGGAACAGAAATGGCAAACGAAAACAGAAAGATCCTCCTTTCCCTGAAAAACGTCACAGTAAAATTTAACGTGCGCGGCCGAATCCTGACCGCTATCCGCAATGTGTCCCTGGATATCTTTGAAAATGAATCCATCGCGATCGTCGGTGAATCAGGTTCCGGTAAATCCGTGCTGACAAAGACTTTTGCCGGCATGCTGGAAAACAACGGATTTATTCCGGAAGGCAGCATTGTCTTTGCGGATGATGAACTGTCCGACACCCGGGTGAAGCTGACCCCTAAGAACAGACGGCTGGTGAAGCAGGTCATCAAGCGGCTGAACAAGGATTCCGTCCTTGAACGGGGTGCTGCCGAATATCTGCAGATTCTTGCAAAAGAACAGGAAATCAGGCATAAAAAGGGCCTGAACACTGAAGAAGAAGAAAAGTATACAGCTGAACGCAAGGTGTTGAAGGATGCCGCGGTGGATATCCGGAACTATCTCCAGACACTGGACCGGCATTCCAAGGCAGACCAGGCGGAGATTGCCGCCAATGAGAAAAAGCTGGAAGAAATTGACGCCAAGCGCAAAAAGCTGGAAGCTGACCGGGACGAGGTTATGAATACCCGTGCGGCAGCCTATGAAGGCAGCGCTGAAGCGGAAGAAGACGCCAAGGAACTGGAAGCCCTGAAGGCCCTCCGGACACAGAAGATCGAGACGGCTGAGCAGCCGGCGAATCCATACGGCCTGAAGGATGAAGTGATTGAACGCAACAAGATCCTGGCCTACGAGACGCTGCTGTCCATCGGCCGGTATCCTATGCGTTCCCAGATCCAGTTTATTCCCAAACTGCACAAGGCGTTCCGGGACGCGATGAAAGCCGGTGAAGACCTGCGCGATAAGGCGGTCCTGAACCGGATTTTCCAGACCTGCGCATTCTATGTGGAATACCGGTCTGTGGACGAAGCCAGGAATGAGGTTGTGGGTTACGCCATCATCGACTGCGCCCACGTGAAATATACCAAGGACTGGCAGCAGATCCGCGGCTGCAAGATTGCCACGGTCTTCCAGGATCCCATGACAAGCCTGAACCCGGTTATCACCATCGGCAAGCAGATCATGACCGTGGTGCTGAAGCACCAGAAGTGCTCCCAGGAAGAAGCGAAGAAACGTACGCTGGACATTATGGAGAAGGTTGGTATTCCGGAGCCTGAAAAGCGCTTTGATGATTATCCCTTCATGTACTCCGGCGGTATGCGGCAGCGTATTGTTATTGCTATCGCACTGAGCTGCCAGCCGAAGATCCTGATTTGTGACGAACCCACCACGGCATTGGATGTGACCATCCAGGCCCAGATTCTGCGGCTGATCAAGGATCTGCAGCGTGACCTGGGCTTCACGACGGTTTATATCACCCACGACCTGGGTGTTGTAGCCAACGTGGCGGAGCGAGTGGCTGTGCTGTATGCCGGACAGATTGTGGAACTGGGCACAGTGGAGGATATTTTCTACGATCCGAAGCACCCCTATACATGGGCCCTGCTGTCCTCACTGCCGCAGCTGACGGAACGGGGAACTGACCTGTTCTCCATTCCCGGCACACCGCCGTCCCTGTATAACAAGATCGTCGGCGACGCGTTTGCGCCGCGGAACCAGTACGCGATGGCGATTGACCTGAAGGAAGAACCGCCCATGTTCCAGGTCAGCGATACCCATTATGCCAAGACCTGGCTGCTGGATCCCCGGGCACCGAAGACCGAAGCACCGAAGAACATCCAGAACCTGCACGAGAAGATGGTTGAGATCTACGGTGATTCCGAAGGCGAGGGAGAGTAAGCATGGACAATCAGAACAACCGTGAAGTACTGCTTTCCGTCCAGAACCTGGACGTGGTATTTCATCAGGGAAAGAATAGCTTTAAGGCTGTCAGCGACGTCAGCTTTGACATCTTTAAGGGAGAGACGCTCTCCCTGGTGGGTGAGTCCGGATCGGGTAAAACAACGATCGGACGGGCTATCGTGCGCATCAATCCCTGCAGCAACGGCGCGATTTACTTCAAGGGCAAAAAGATTTCCGGCAAACTGAGCCGGAAAGATGACCGGGAAGTGATCCGCAAGATCCAGATGGTTTTCCAGGATCCGGCGGCTTCCCTGAACGAGCGCGCCACCATTGAATACATCATTTCCGAAGGCCTTTATAATTTCCATCTCTTCAAGAATGACCGGGACCGGATGGAGAAGGTGGAAAAGGCCATCAACGACGTCGGCTTGCTGCCGGAGCATCTGACACGGTATCCCCACGAGTTTTCCGGCGGACAGCGCCAGCGTGTCGGACTGGCCCGCTCCATCGTTATGGAGCCGGAACTGATTGTGGCTGACGAACCGATCTCCGCACTGGACGTGTCCATCCGCGCACAGGTACTGAACCTGCTGAAGAAGTTCCAGAAGGAACGGGGACTGACCTACCTGTTCATCGCGCATGACCTGTCCATCGTCCGGTTTATTTCCGACCGTATTGTGGTTATCTACAAGGGCCGGATTATGGAAGTGGCGGAAACAGAAGAACTGTTCGAGTATCCGCTGCATCCGTATACCCGCTCCCTGATGAGCGCTATTCCGATCCCGGATCCGATCCTGGAGAAGAAGAAAAAGCTCTTTGTGTACGAGCCGAAGGAATACGGCGAGAACGAACATCCTGCGCTGGTGGACCTGGGCAACGGACACTGGCTGTACGGAACACCGGAAGAAATTGACGAAGCGAAGAAGAAACGCTTTGGTTAAGTGATAGACCAGAAAGGAAGAGAACCATGCTGCGGAAACCGAAAAATGTGATCCGGCTGGTTCTTTTCCTTTTGGCTTTTGCCCTGGCCGTGTTTTCCTTTACCTATGGTGTAAAGCAGATGGGACACAAGGAACCGGGCTGGCAGACGATTGATGCTGATGCCATGAAAGGACTTGTGACCTATGCCGGCGGATTGACCTACCAGTATTGGGCGGAAGGCAGCGAAGCTGCTATCCGCGATTTAACCGTAAACGTAAAAAAGGCGTACAGTGAATCCCTGTACCGGAACGTGGAACTGCTGGACGCACGCAATACCTATGAGGACATCGTCAACCTGGCCTCCGTGAACGAAAGTGAAGGCCAGGTTGTCACTGTTTCAAAGCGACTGGGCCAGGTGCTGGCGAAAGCCCTGTCAAGAACGGAAGAAAATGCCGGATACAGTGTTTTTGCGGGCGCGCTGAACGGTGAATGGCAGACGCTTCTCTATCTGGACGATCCGACGGATTTTGATCCCGCTGTGAACAAAGACCAGGCGGACCGGATCGCCAGGCTGACCGAGCTGGTCAATACCCCCGGGACTTTCTCGCTGGATATTACGGAAAAGGGTGAGGAAGCAGAGGTCTGCCTCCATGTATCATCGGAGTATAAAAAAGCCGTTGAAGAGATGGAGATTACTGCACCGGTACTGGATCTCGGCGTACTGCGGGATTCGGTACTGATGGACCTGGTGGATGAGGATCTTCGGGCAGCCGGATTTACGGAGGGCGTGCTTTTCAGCAAGAGCGGGCTGAGCCTGCTGTCCGGATCGGGACGGACCCTGACGGTTTTCCCTGAGGAGGATGAACGGCCGGAAACGTCGCTGACAGTCAGCAGTCCGGCAGTTACCGCCCGCTTTTCCGCTTCCCGGCCGGGAAGCGAAGGTTACGGCGCTTATGAATCGGCCGGGTTCAAACGGCACGCGTTTTTTGACGCACGGACCGGGGATTTCCGGAACCGGATCGAAGACGCTGTGATCGCGGGAAGCGGGATTACGGCCGAAAGCACGGCCTGGCAGCTGGTGCTGCTGAACTGCACGGAGAATCCGGAAAGCGTGAGCTGGCCGGATAATCTGAGCGGACGCTGGATATTGCAAAAAGATCCCGCCCGGACAGTCTATCAGGGCGGGAAACAATGATCATGCTGATTCTGAAAAGGGTCAGCTTTTTTATTGTTTCAGAACAAACCGGAAAGGGGCAGGAATTCAGTATCGGGTCATTATCCGGTGATCCGTTCCAGGCAGGCCTGAGCCTCCTGAACCTGTTCGTTTGTGATGGCGGAGGGGTTCCCGTAACGGGCGGCCAGATAAAGCTCGCGAAGCCTGATCGCGTCTTCGCTTTCACTCATTTCCGGGTCATGCTTCAGGATTTCCGCGGAAGTATCGGAGGGTTGAACGCTCATCCCTTTGCCTTTCCGGTATTCCAGGTAGGTTTTATAAACCCGCCGCAACTGCCGTGCGTTCCCTGCTAGAAGGGGCATACGGCGGCGTCCGACGCCGCGATGCCTGCTTTCTCCCGGGATGTCCTCTGTTTCGTCATACAGCAGTTCATCTTCTTCTTTGAGCTGGTTCCTCTTTGCATAACGCCAGATCAACACCAGAACCACTACCAGCAGGAGACCGAGCAGGATCCAGCCGCCGACCGCTGCAGCTTGTTCAAAGAGCTTAAAGTCGTGTTCAAACCAATGCTCTTCCTGTAATCTTCCATTGGAACCGAGTTCCGCTTCCACTGCCTGCTGCTGGACATTATGTGAAGTAATTTCTCCCAGGATCGTTGTTTCATCAACCGGCTGGTCCCCGACAGGGAACAGTTTATTGAACAGCCAGATGAAAAACCGGCCGACTGGAACAAGGATCGCGGCCAGCGCCTGGTGACTGAAACGCAGGAACAGGAATACAAGCAGGGCCGCGCCTACAGCCAGTATCGGTATTCCGGCTACGGAAAGGAAATTCCGCAGCCTCCATTTCAGGTTCATTTCAGCACCCATCTGCATACGACGCATGGCAAGAATACCGAGGAACAGGAAGACCGCGATATAGATCAGCGCGTCCACTGAAATGAAACGATGGGTATAAATGGTCGCGTTCGCAATGTTGGCCGCTATAAAGAACAGACTGACAACCAGCATAAAGGTAAAGTTCCTGCGGTACTCATCCAGCGGCATGGCAAAATGCCCCCTGACCATCACGATGAAATAGTAGAGCCATGCAAGCAGCGGAACAATCATCAGAAGTTTGAACGGACCGATTAAAAAGCAGAGCCCCAGCAGGAGCGCCAGGAGAATTCTCGGAACCGGATTGTTGAGGCGAACAATGATCAGGCCCAGCAGAAGACAGGCTGCCGCGAACAGGGCCATGGGAAGACGCCAGGCCTGAAAAACGCTGATCGCACTCAGTATTGCGTAAAAGAAACAAATATCAGCCGTTACGCGGAGAACGGAAGTCTGTTTCATGGATTGATCTCCTCCTTCTTATGCGATGTCTTTCTCAGCACAGAGAACAATTGGCTCCTGGTCAATATGGCGAGCAAGCCGGTTGATGGCTGCCTGGGTGCTTTCATCCAGGGACGGGGTTATGATAATGTGGGTACAGCTGTGTTTTTTCCGGCGCAGGCAATCGTCGATCACAGAGGCAAAGCCTGTATATCCCGTATGGCGAGACAGGCCGATCCGCCGTTGAATGAAGAACAGGTGATTTGCGCCAAGTCCTTCTGTCAGGGACTGAAGATCACCGTTGCTCAGCATAGCGTAGGGGATCTGTTCTTTTTCCAGAAGCTTACATACACTGCTCGTCAGGGAGAGACAGTGCTCCATCAGCCGGCGGGAGGTGGGATCAATGTTGACGACAACTACGGCGGCACGGTCCGTGGTGAAATCATGCTGCCGCACAATCATCCTGCCTGTCTTGGCACTCTGGCTCCAGGAAATCTGTTTCAGAGGTTCGCGGCCGGAATAATCACGGTAGCCCAGAACCATTATCGGATCATCATATAAAAAGCGCCTGACTGAAACGGCACCCAGTTCTCCGCCCAAGGCCTTTATGGAGGGGGTGTCGCAGGGCGCTGCTGTACAAATAAGGCGAATCCCTATGTCATCTGAGAGTACGCGCGGCTTCAGCCCCAGAAAATCGCCGAATTCCAGATAATACCGGCCAAGGTCGTACACGCCCCGCTGACGGATGGAGAAACGCAGTTTCCCCGTGAACTGCTGTTTCGGAGCCAGATAGAAATTATGAGAGATCAAGGTGCCGGCAAAATCGGAAACGGCGTGCTTCTGCATAAAGTCCTCATCTTCTTCCGGGGAAAAGAAGGTATCCAGACGCAGGGTAAGGCCGGCATACATGATGGGGAGGAGGTTGTTGTTGCGCACGGTATACCGCAGCGTGACGATTTCACTAGGCTCAGACAGTTTTGTATCGATGGAAAAACAGGCATAAAGATTCCGAAGATCCGCACGGCGACTGGCGATCTCAAGCAGTGCAAGGAAGATTAGCGTAAGCAGCAGAACGGCAGGAATCATACTTTCTCCAGAGGGACTGGAATCTCATCCAGCAAGTTTTGAAGGAACTGAACAGTATCAATATGGCCCAGGTTGATCAGGGATAACCTGTGGGGAAGAACGCAGGGGGCTTCCTGCTTCACATCCTCAGGGATTACATAATCCCGTCCGCGTAACGCTGCGAGAATCTGGCAGGCACGGTACAGGGCGAGACTGCCGCGGGTGGATATGCCGCTGATCAGCATCTCACTGCGCCGGGTGGCTTCCACCAGATCCATCATATAGGCGGCGATATCATCATTGACACGAACCTGAGAATAGCTTTCCTGAAGGGACTCCAGTTCGCCGGACTCCACTACCGGCTGCAATTCCTCCAGTAATACGCGTGTATCCGGACGGCGCAGCACGCTGATCTCCTGTTCCCTTGTCATGTATCCCAGCCGCAGCCGCATGAAAAAACGGTCCATCTGCGCTTCGGGCAGGGGGAATGTGCCATATGATTCCAACGGATTCTGGCTGGCCATGACCAGATAAGGCTCTTTCATGGCATAGCTTACGCCATCCACTGTGATCTGCCTTTCCTCCATGACTTCAAGCAGGGCCGACTGGCTGCGGGGTGTAGCACGGTTGATTTCATCCGCCAGGATCACCTGCGCGAAGAGCGGACCCGGGCGGAACTCAAACTCGCATTTTTTCTGATTAAAGAAATTGATGCCTGTCAGATCAGAGGGCATCAGATCCGGCGTGAACTGAATCCTGCGGAACTCGCCGCCGATGCTCCGGGCAAAGGCGCGCAGCAACATGGTTTTGCCGGTTCCGGGTACATCCTCCAGCAGGATATGCCCGGAAGCGATCAGGCAGACAACGATCTGCTCGATCACTTCTTCCTTGCCGACAATAACGCGGCTGCAATTATTGAGGATCTTTTCCTTCAGATGTACAAAAGGCTGCGTTTGCATGGATAAATCTCCTTGTTGCTGAATGGGTGATCATTTAGTTTTCCAGCTGTATTTCGTCCTTATCATATCATTATTGAACAAGGCAGGCAACCATTTTCAAAAGTATTGATAAATAAGGCTTCAGTCATGTGATCCGGAGGATAGATATGATCAGCGGCAGTTCCTGTGGGACGATTCCTCCCGCATGACCCTGTTTCATTACCTGCTTCCGCCGATCAAAGGCCGATTGACCAGGATGAGCATACAGGAGAAAAAACGGCCTGGAAAGAACATTTTGTACTTGATTTCTCCAAATGCATATGATATATTCTTACGCACTTCGCAATGATAATTCAGGATTCATAAAAGAATTCAGGATAATCCGCTTCGAGAATACCCAACTGCACAGGGGAATAAATCGGGAGGATTTTTTCATGAGCTATATTTTTGTCGACCATCTTTGCAAGTCTTTTGTTGTGCGCAAAAAACGGGAGAAGGGTTCCTTGCTGCGCGAAAAAGAAACTGTGCACGCGCTGCAGGACGTTTCTTTTGAAATCGAAAAAGGAGAGCTGGTAGGCTACATCGGGCCAAACGGTGCCGGAAAGTCCACCACAGTCAAAATCCTTTCCGGGATTCTTGTGCCGGAGAGCGGAACGGTGACTGTGGGCGGAAGAGTGCCCTGGGAGAACCGGAAGGAGCATGTGAGTCATATCGGCGTGGTGTTCGGCCAGCGAACACAGCTATGGTGGGACGTGCCGCTGCTGGACAGCTACTCCCTGCTGAAAGACATTTACCGGGTTCCGGAAGCCAGCTATAAGAAACGGCTGGACGAACTGACGGAAGCACTGCAGCTGGGAGATCTTTTACGGACACCGCTGCGGCTGCTGAGTCTGGGCCAACGGATGCGGGCGGAACTGTGCGGCAGTCTTCTGCACAGCCCGGAACTGCTGTACCTGGATGAGCCAACCATCGGCCTGGATGCGGTGAGCAAACTGGCCTTGCGGGACTTCCTGCGGTGGGAGAACGCAGAAAAAGGAACTACTATCCTGCTGACAACGCACGAAATGGAAGATATCGTGGCCCTGTGTTCCCGGGTTATGGTACTGGGACACGGCAGCAAGCTGTATGACGGCGGGCTGCAGGAACTGCTTACGCAGTACGACACGACAAAGACAGTGCAGGTGGAAGAACACCAGAATATTGATCAGGTCATTGCTTCTATGTATAAGAACCTGGGATTATAAAAGCATATAAATGAAATATATGACTTCGTCAAATATGAAATACAGGCTTTCAGCCTGTATGAAATATCCGTCTGCGACGGATGTGAAATATTCGGCTACGCTGAATGTGAAAGTTACTTTGACCTGTTTGAATGTGTATGTGAGGAAAAAATGAAAGCATATTTATCGATATTCAGGATGAGGAGAAAGATGGAGACACAGTACCGGGGAGCGGTGCTGGGCGGACTGATCTGCCAGACGTTTTTCGGACTGGTGCTGGTAGCGATCTACCGGGCGATGTATGCGGGAAAGCCGCAGGACATGCCGCTGAGCAATATCACCACCTATGTATGGCTGCAGCAGGCATTCTTCCGGATGCTGCTGAG
>JAEEGL010983330.1_pt1 | contig 10599 bp, 12 predicted proteins | sample 9134231 | NCBI WGS metagenome assembly JAEEGL01 (sample SAMN16246548, study PRJNA631951) | gut metagenome | biome: gut microbiome; feature: rumen; material: fiber-attached | host: Bos | place: Iran: Karaj | collected 2018-10 | reverse complement strand
TTGAGCATTGTGTGTGCGTGCAGCCATGTGAAAAAGAATAAACCGAGCGCAAAAACGAACATTTCAAATGATTGACTTACGCTGATTTTTCTCAGGATTGTGCAATAGATAATCGCTGTTCCTGCATATATTGTCAAAATCAAAATAGGATGAACCGCGAAATAACCAGCAACATAGTCAGCGGATGAATCATACACTTCCATTCCAAATTTGACTGCAACAAACGCTCCGAAACATCCACAGGCGATTGCCGTCATTATGACAAATAAGTAATTTATACATAACCGCTTTGATTTGTTCATAAAGGCTCGCCTTCCTCGTTTTCTTCATTATTTTTGTCAGGCACGGCAGCGTATGCAATCCCAATCAGCAGCGAAAATGTAACAAACACCATAAGCACACTTGCGATTACATCCAGCACACCGTTGATTTTATCGAGCATTGTTTCAGGCGGTTTCGGTGGTTCTGGTGCATACTGAATCTCTCCAATATAAAACTGCTTTATATCTTCTGGATTATAGTGCAGTTCCAAAATATCGCCTTCCCGATGCCCGTATAAGCCTTTCAGCTCCACTTCTTTGAGCTTGCCGTTTTCTCCGCTCATTTCAACTACGGTATACGGTGTTTCACCGATAATAAGCTGTGATACAAGCTGTCCTTCGTAATACAGAACGGTTGCTTCTGTGCTTTCCGTACAGTTTGGACGGATAAAAAGTACTTCATACGCCTTATGACCGCCTTCCACAATTCCTACCGAAAGCAAAATGATTGCGGGAATAGAAAGGAGTATAAGGACGGCATAAAACAGTCTTTTTGCACTTATCATGCTTATTCACCGTCTTTTCCTTTTCTTCGTTTCACTTTTTTCATTCCGAGTACAATAACATTCTTTGTGCGTTTTGACTTTGAATTATTCACAGCCAGATAATTGCTGTCAGCATGAAACAAAATATCATCGTTGCAAATAAATGCAAGGTCACTAATGCTATTGCCAACAAATTTTCCGTCCTTTGGAACTTCCATATCAGTCACCACTTTTCATTTTGATGTAAGCCAAATCTTTATCACTTCTTCTTTCCGTCAGTCTGCATCATGCCGAGCGCGGAAAACTGCTCCTTCCATGCCTGCGTTGTTCGCAAACGCCTGACCGTCCGCCTTTTCATGTACGGCGGAGCATCCGCATTCTTGCCGACACGCCTTTTCGGATTATACATTGCGACCTTTACATATTTCATCGCTTTTCTCCTTTCGGTCAGTAATTGATTTTTCGGATAGATGCAATATCGGAACAGAGGTTCAAACCGTTCCAGTTGCAGACTCCCCATGAGCCGTAAGTCCAGAGAACAGACGGAATGCTTGCATCGTCATAGATAAACTCGATAATGCACTTTCCGTTGCCCTCTCCGCCGAACCAATGGTACATCCCGCCACCGTATTCATCCTGCACATCACCGCATCCTTTGCTGTCACAGATGCGCACGGTGAACTGGATGCCGTTGTCAAGCTCAATCAGGAATCGGTCATTGCAATAGCCATAATGCGTTCCCATTGCACAGGCATAATCACCGTTATCAAATCTGCGGATTCCCGTGCCTGTAATCGTGTCGGCAAACGAGCCGTGAATCGCTCCGCTTGACGGCATTGCGGTTAGTCCAGAAGCCCTCTCGCCCGCAAAACAGCCCGTCCAGCCTTCCTCTCTGTCAAACTCCTGAATGACCTCAACAGCCTGCGTATGACCGATTGCAGCACGGCTGATAACCGTCTTTTCCGTTTCTTCTCCGTCTTCCAGAACAGGCGTGACATAGACCTTATACTCGGAGTTTTCGCGCAGTCCTGTTATGTAGCATTCGCCCGTTTCTCCGAACACATAATATGCGTTTTCCTGATACGGAGCATCCGATTCAATCCGTACATCATAGGCGCGGTTTTCTTCGCCTTCCCATGTGACCTTCAGGCACGAAACGGAAACAGCTTCTACCTTGACATCCCCTGCGGAAACAGTCGGAATTTTTACTTCCTGCTTCGTCAAAAAAGTAGTCACCGAACTGGTAACAGGCATCGCCGTTGTCTTCACAGCAGTTGTCTGAGTTTCAGTCTTTGATGCAGTTGCCTTTGCACTTCTCTGAACTTCCTCGTTTGAAGCATCAGCAATCATAAGTCTGTGTTTCTTTTCTCCGTCAGAAGTATGCACTTCCGATACATCGGAGCATTTCGCATCGCCGACACTCATTGTCATTGCTCCGAACGAGCAGAAACAGGCAGCACCGACAATCAGAAACGCAATCATTTTGGAACTTTTCACGCAATGCACTCCTTAATCATATTTTTCATGTTAGCATTCTGATACTGTAAGAGCTGCAACAAAACGAACCAGTCTCATTGCAGCTCTCGTATATTCGTCATCCTGCTTTATCAAACAGGGAAAGCTGTTCGCTCCCGTCTGCATACTTTGCAGACTTCGACTTCTCAAACGCTCTCAGAACGCTTGCAAATTCGTCTTCCCTGCCCGTGATAGACTTCATCAGGCGTTCCACAACAGCCTTATACTTCTGCGGAATCGAGATATTCACCATATCCTCGTCATCACCGAAGAAAGAATATTCGTCAGGATTCTCGTAGTACGCAATGACCTGTCTGGAAGTCATCAGCATACGGGAAGTCAGCGGACTGCTGATATAGAGCTTCTGAACAGTCTTGCATCTGGACAGAGCCACATAAAGCTGCCCGATTGCGAAAATCTCAGGTGAGAGATTCATTGCCTCGTAAGTTTGACCCTGAGACTTGTGAATGGTGATAGCATAACCGAGCTTCATCGGGAACTGCTTCGCAGAGCCGACCGTGCGGAGAGTCAGAACTGTTGTGACCTTTTCGCTCTTTGTGCCGTCCTCATTCGTGATAACTTCCGTCACCTTTTCCTCGACATACTCTTTCTTCTCGTAATTCTTCCGCTCGATGACAACAACATCGCCGTCATCAATCTGAACAGTCACGGCGTTTCTTGTAAGAGTAACAACCGTTCCCATAGTGCCGTTGAAATACTGCTGTGTCATATTGTCATTGACCGTCATCAGCACTCTTGCACCCTCTTTGAGCCAGAGCTTTTCTTCGCAAAGACCGTCCTCTTTCACGGCACTGCCTTCATACTGTGCCTCATAGCAGCGAAGCGGGGATTCAATCTTTGCAAGGCATTCCTGATTCTTTTTGAATGCAGATTCATTCTTTCCGTAGAGCCACACAGCATCCTCAATCGGAGCTTTAGCGGTATTTTCGCGGAAGAACGGCAGGCAGGCTGCGTTTCCAAGCTTGCACTGGTCGAGCGCATTGCAGAACGCAGAATCATTCTGACGGACGATTTCGGTAAGCATACAGAGCTTTACGCCCATAGCCTTCCAGCATCTTGACTGGAACGCATATCCTGCACCGACATTCTTGCCGTATGCTTCTTGAAGTATCTTATCATCGCCGTTCTTCTTGTTGATAACAGGAGCGAGCTGGAAGAAATCGCCGACAAAAATAAGCTGAATCGGCTTTCTGTGATGCTTCTGTCTGTCCTGATTTTCAAGCTGGATGTATGCCATGACCTTATCGAAAAGGTCAATGCGGAGCATGGAAATCTCGTCAATCAAAAGAGCCTGTGCAAGCTGAAGCACTTCCTTGACTTTGGAAGGAATCTTCTTGACGATTTTTACAAGCTCCTTCGTCTGCAAGTCATCGCCAGACAGCTTCATCAGGCTGTGAATCGTCACACCGCCGATATTGACCGCAGCGATGCCCGTTGAAGCAGACTTCAGAATGGTGATGCCGTTATCCTCGCAGTATTCAATAAAAGCACGGATAAGATAAGACTTGCCCGTTCCTGCGTTGCCTGCAAGGTAAACATTTTCACCGTTCACCATCATATCGAAAATACGTTTCTGGTCTTTATTCAGCGTATCTTTAATCCTTCTTATCAGCTCCTTCATGTTTCTTTGGATGCTCGTTCTCTCATGATAATATTATACCATATTTCTACACTCTTTTCAAGTCTTTTTTCTGCCAATTATTCGTTATTTTTCAGGCAGAGATTTGACAGTTCTATACAAAAATATTGAGCATAGAAAAAGGGCGTTATTCATCCGCCCTTTTCTTTTCGACTGCATATTTGGTAACGGTAGGCAGGGAATCATAAATTGCAATAATTTCCTTGCCAAGCTGTTCGGGATTCTTGCTTGTAAACGCCTGATACACCCTGTCAATGAACAGACTTCGGCAGCCTTTCTTGTCGATATACTCTGCTCTGTCATCATGTTCAAAATATGTTTTGATTTTGGCGATTACAAGCTCTGCCGTTGCTTTCTTCGGCGTTCTGTTTCCGCAGAACCACGCCGTCAGCGTATTGTAGTTATGCCCTGTGATTCGGGAAATCTCCTGTACTGTAAGCCCGCTTTTTTCATAGGCATCGCGCAGCTTTTCGGAAATGGCTTCGCGCTCCATTCTCCGTTTTCGCTGTTTCATTTCTTTGTAGGTCATAAAATCACCTACTCTCATTATTCAATGCGCTTTTCAGCCTCGTAGATGATGTCATATAACACAAGAACGGGGCTGAAGCCAAGACTATGCGGAACAATTGCAATTACCTTTCCGCCCGCTTCATAAATCTTGTCGATTTCCTCATTGACCTTGCTTTCTGCAAGCCCTTCTCCGCCGTGTTCTTTCGGCTGGATTTCATTGATAAGAAACAGAACGGATTTCAGATAGCGATGATACTCGCGGTCGGACGGTCTGCCTTCATCATAGATTAGGTCATAGACAACCTGAATTGGCTTTATTCCGACTCTGTTCGGGAAAACGGAAACAACCGTTCCGTTCTTCGCAAGCTCGTCAATGCGGTCATTGACCTTCTTTTCATGTTCATGTCGCATCACTTCGCCGTATGTTGCGAATACAGGTGCAACCTTGCGCTTATACTGTTTGGAACTCATAGCCGTCACTTCCTTCCGATACAGTCATTTTCATCAAGCGACTGGATGATGTCACCGAGAAAGTCCTTCACTTCGTCAAGCGACTTGTCCTTGCACTTCTGCTGACCGCCGCCGACAGATGTACCGCACTTCACCGTGAACTTTTCCTTGTCCGTCTTCGTGATTGTAATAGTGAGCTTTGCCATTTTCCGTTCTCCTTAATATCTGTTTATAAAAATTCTGCGGCGGTGTGTGGATGAAACCGCCGCATATTGATAGGGGGTGTGTGCGTGGCTATCGCACACAAATGGTGGGAGCAGAGGGAGTCGAACCCTCGACCTACGGATTAAAAGCCCGTTGCTCTGCCAACTGAGCTACGCTCTCGCCTTGCCCGTCTTTCCGAGCTGTCATGTTGCTTCGTTAAAGGTCATGCCCTTCTCTGAAACTTGTCTGTTCATCCCCCGCCAGATAAAACAGTGCGCTGTCGCTCCCGACAGCATCCCTATTCGTTGCCGAAGCGATTGCTCCGACCATAGAATCATAGAATATGCTTGATAAAGAATATCAAACTAAGTAAAGCCACTCGTAAACATTGGAAAACTCCTTCCGCTGCGCCGTATTGCAGCCGCCGTGCCGTATTATTTATTCTTCACACACACCGAAAGTGCAACTTCGCCACTTCATGACTGTTCCCCCTTTCACTTTTGTAGAAGCTGACAGTCGGAATTGAACCAACAACCTACTGATTACAAATCAGTCGCCCTGCCTGTTGAGCTATATCAGCATAAATCCGCAAGTGAGGTGTCGAACCCTCTTTCCTCTGCTTTTGCCTTTGCATCAGAATCCCCAACGGTCTTGCGGCTGTACGGCATCCCGAACCGTACCAGCGTTTTCCTTTGGCATCAGGTACTTTGCTGTTTTCTGGTTATGCAGACAACCTCTGCTGCCTGTCAGCGGGGTGTTCGCTCCTTCGGGATTTGAACCCTGCCTTCGGTACGGCTCATGACTACCGTACCGTTGCTCTAACCTCAGAGCTATTGGAGCATAGTACAGATTACTTCGCTGTTTATGTGGTACAGATAAAAGCCTTTCTCTGACAACCGCTGCAAGACATCGCCAGATGCGTTACCCCTGACTCCTATAACGATTGCGATTACGCGAGTCGTTCTCGCCAGAGAAAGGCTTATTGGTATTCGTGTCAGGTCTTTCACCCGTTCTCGCGTTTCACGCTCTCTACCACATCTTGCAAGCTGCGGAGTCGGTTTGCATCGTTCCCTATCGTCATAGAGGCGTATACTGCCGATTACGAACTGGTATAATAAACAGGATAATTTCTTGCTCGTCAGCTTTCCTGAATATTATCGTTGAGCGATGCTTACGGGAATCGAACCCGTATCTGTGGAGCGACAGTCCACCGTCCTGCCGTTGAACGAAAACACCTGATTTTCAGAACTTTACAGACGGCTCTTTTCAGTCTGCTTAAAGCTGCACCATTAGGTAACGGCTGTGAGGTATGGAGTTCTGAAGCCCATGCCTGCCGTCTTTCGACCTGCCTATCAAGCAACGCTATCTCCAAACGCACCGCCGCAGAGGATAGAATACGGACGGATTTTGGCGGCACGAGTACACGCATTCTGCCGACTCTCTCGTGCTGTCGGTCATGCAATCCCTGTTCTTTGACATACCACGCAAACAAGGTTCATGCTGGTCTGACTGATTCGCTGTCCGTACCAATAGGAGCAGCTACATTTAGAAGATTCGCACATGAGGAACATTGGGTGATGCCACCACCATATTCTCTCAATCTTCCGTAGTATCTAAGCTCACAGTGCTTGTGCTGTTTCCGTTGACTGCTCACCTTTTTCAAGGCTTCTTTGTTCGCGTTTCCCCTTCTATCCCAACGGCGACTCAGGACTTGCCACATGGTCTTATGGCTGCTGACATAGCAGCGTGGCAGCGCGATAACTGCGGTTTATAAAGTGCGTACCGCCAAACACTTGCGGGAACTGTGATTTCCCTTTGAAGCAATATACAGGAGTCGAACCCGTGTCCTCTGCGTGGAAGGCAGATGTCATACCGTTAGACCAATACTGCACAATGCCCGTCACGCTGTTGCAAAACGCACAGGGCAAAGCCTTGATTATAATTTCGGGAATCAGAACATCCCACAGAGTATCAGTTCCTCTGCGCCACTTTGCACTGCCCTATCGCATCCGAAAGCGCAACCTTAACCGATGCGGATTGACAGTACCGATATGGCAGTGTGGCTCTCTGCCTCTGGTATAATAAGCAGGCAATCGCCTGAATATTATCAAAGAATTTGGGCGTTCCTGTGCAAATCTCCCGACATTCACAGGAACTTAAAAACAAGAGGATGATGTATATGGCATTCCCGTTCGGGAAAGAAGATGTCCGTTCCCGCTTCAGAAAACTCCGAAGCAGGAACTTGTTCAGAAGGACTCGTATTATGGGATTTGTTGGTGACAGTGAAGGGATTTGAACCCTTGATTTCCGCCGTGAAAGGGCGGTGACTTACCGCTCGTCTACACTGCCGTTTGTTCTGCTCCCGAAAGCCGAAAGCAGAACAAAGCTAAGAAAGAAAGGAGTCCATCATGCGTTCGGAATTGTTGGTGCTTCTTATCAGACTTGAACTGATACGCTGTTTCCAGCACTTGATTTTGAGTCAAGCGCGTCTGCCGATTCCGCCAAAGAAGCAGTCAACAGGTTTACACGCAGAAAGTGCAGCAAGACCTCAATCGGTACTGTTCCTTGCCTGTATACGGAGTTTCAGAGCCAAATCACAGACATGAACTGCTTTTTGGCATACGCCCCTGCACGGCGGTTGGAGAAACCACACAGGGGCAAGGGAATTGAGGATGTCAATGTCACTTCGGAAAGCCTCTGAATCCGCTCGGTACTCCGCCACTCGGTTCGGATGGTGTTCTTGCGGGAGTCGGTGACTTTTCGTTGTCATCGGTGATGCTGTCGGACGGCTGTTCCGTCTTCGGAGCAATCGCACTGCCGAGAAGTGCTTTCAGCGCATTCCCTCGCGCCTGCATAAGCCCGACAGGAGAAAAGGAAGAAGCCTTTATGGTATCGCTTGATTCGATGTCTGCAAAAGTGATAGTGCATCGGTAATAAACCCTGCCTGCAACTTCTGCAATATCGTCATCAAAGAACACCATAGCTTTCTGTTCTTCAAGGAGCTTTGCTTGATTCTTGCCGCCTGCTTCATACAGGTTCGCACGAAAGGCTACCAGCTTTTGAAAAACATTTTTGTGATTTTCTTTCTCCATTTCATCGCCTCACCTTGTATTCTTATTATAGCACAAAATGTATAGTTTTGTCAATACTATATCAGCATTTTCTCTGTCGAACTTTCGTTATATGAAAGAGACAAATTTGTACGAAATGACAATTTTAGTCAAAACGGCACAATTCCGTCATCGAGCATATAGTCATTAAAACTGTTTTCAACTTCACGAATGGGAAGAACGGCGTATGTATCGACACCGACAGCACCGACAACATAATGCTCTCCTGCTTCTCTGTCTGCCGACTTATAAGCGTTCAGAGCATCCGTAAGATATGTCAATGTCATGGCTGTTGTGATGCCTGTGCTGTCCAGATTCAAATTCATGTGGAAATTCGCAAGCTCGTTGATAGTTTCCTTGTCAAAACGCTTGTCATCGCTCGCGCAGCGGTCATACCATGCTTCTTCCGAAAAAGAGCCTCTTGCCTCTGCTCTTTGTCTGCGGATAGCTTCGTCAAGCTCCATGATAACGATGAACAGGTTTTCCCTGCCGAACGCATTGATAAAGCTCTGAACGCCTTCGGGTTCAAGGATGATGCACTGGTCTTTTTCAGGGTCGATAGAAGATTTCGGACAGCCATACTGAACACCGTTGAACTCCGTATGCTCAACAAAGCCGTCCTGCTCTCTGAGCTTGTCAAATTCATCATTTGTCATGAAGTGATAGTCTTTGCCGTCCTGCTCGCCTTCACGCATCGCTCTTGTGGTCGCTGTCACAACCTTTTCGATGCCGTTTTCCACAAGCTCTTTCTGAATGGTATCTTTTCCGGCCGCAGACTTTCCCATAAAAATTACAAGCATGATGATTCAACTCCTTCTGATTCCTGATTGCGCAGATACGCAGCATCTTCGGTATAGTAAATGCAGTTGCCTTCACACGCTTCATATCCGAAACGGCATTCGCTTGAATCCATGTCCAGCGGATTCCGCCCGCTGAGTTTGCAGCAGGCGGTATCAGGCAGACAAAAGCACATGACTCCCTCGCTGTAAAAGTCCATAAGCCACTCCTTACCCTTAAAGGTTTTCATCGGCAAGCAGAACGAGCTTGCTTTTTGCACGAGTCACGCCAACATACATAATTCGGCGTTCCTCGTACCAACGCGCTCTTTTTTGCGGGTTCTTCCAGCAGTTTTCGGACATTTCACCGTGAATGGGGAATCTGCCGTACAACATCACGCATTCGGATTCAAGCCCCTTAACACCGTGTACCGTTGCGATTTTCACGGCATCCTTTGCAAGAAGCTCCTGTTCCTGCTCTTTAGAAAGCCCCTCACGGGAGAAAAAGAACGCAGGCAGACCAATCATATTACAGAAATCGTAAATCTGATTGATGTCCTTTCTGGTTCTTGCGAGCAGAAACCAGTTCTTGTAATCCTTTGACTTGCGAATCGCCTTCAGATGCCAGATAAGCTCCTTCTGGTGGTCGAGCTTCACAGAGCCATGCTCCTTACTCATGATTTTTACATTCTTCGGCAGGCGTTCATCATCATCGGCAATGACTGATTCAGCAAGGCGGATGATTTCTTCCGCACTTCTGTAATTGCGTTCCAGATGATAAACCTTCCAATCAGGATTCATGACATACATCTTGAAGATGTTGACATTCGCGCCCTTAAAGCCGTAGATAGACTGCCAGTCATCGCCGACAATAAAGGTATGCTCTGCATTCAGCGAACGCACAAAGCAATCTTCCAGAAGCCCTACATCCTGATATTCGTCAACGAACAGGTACGGGAAAACAAACGCCTCATTCAGATATGTCTTTGCGTATCGAATGATGTTATCGAATGTAAGGATATTCCGCTTTTCACACCACGAAAAGATGCTTTCAGGATAGCCCTTTACAGGCTGTTCTTCCACATCGGGGCGCATCATGATACTGAATTCAGACTGTTCCTCGATGTCAAGGAAGTTCTCACATTCCTCTGCGCTCACTCTGCCGTTGCGGTTCTTTTCGACCATATCCATGAACGCGACCAGCTTTTCACCCGTCAGCTTCTTGCAATACTGCTTGCAGACAACATCCGCCGCCCACTTGAACTTCTCGTCCGAAAGAACGGTATAGTCCACATCAGGCATTGAAGCGTGAAGCAGCGCATTTGCAAAGCTGTGAATCGTGCCGATGAACATAGTGTCAACATCCTTGATGTCAGAAAGCCGTTCACGCATTTCATCTGCTGCCGCATTGGTGAATGTAATGGCAACGATTTCGATTGGTGTTACGCCTTCCTTTTCAATCAGATGACGGATTCGCTCGGTGAGAACGGTGGTCTTTCCGCTCCCTGCGCCTGCCACTACGCAAATATTCTTTTCATTTACATCGGCATTTACGATTTTGAGCTGGTC
>JAEEGL017414737.1_pt1 | contig 10600 bp, 6 predicted proteins | sample 9134231 | NCBI WGS metagenome assembly JAEEGL01 (sample SAMN16246548, study PRJNA631951) | gut metagenome | biome: gut microbiome; feature: rumen; material: fiber-attached | host: Bos | place: Iran: Karaj | collected 2018-10 | reverse complement strand
GCCCGAACGCTCCGGCATATCCGCGCCCGAAGAACAAAAGCCTTGTGACGCCGCCTGCGCCGCTTCGCGCAGAATACTCACAGCCGACGCGGTATGCGAGCAGTGCGTTGTCAGGGACAAAGCCAATTCCCGCTCCAAGCTCGATATGAAGCTCGACAGGATATTCACCGGCAGGATAACCGGACGGGTCTGTATGCTTATGCTGCTTTGCGCGGTGTTCTGGCTGACTATAGTCGGCGCGAATTACCCATCTGAATGGCTGGCGGAAATATTCTCGCGCCTTGAACATCCGCTGCGGCAAAGGCTCGATTTTTTCAGCACTCCCGAATTCATAAAAAATATGCTCGTGGAAGGCGTTTACCGCGTCATGACAAAAATAATCTCCGTAATGCTGCCTCCGATGGCTATATTCTTCCCGCTTTTCACCCTGCTTGAGGATTCTGGATATCTCCCCAGAGCCGCTTTCAATCTCGACAGCTGTCTCCACAAGTGCGGAACCTGTGGCAAGCAGGCGCTCACCTCATGCATGGGCTTCGGCTGCAACGCGGTTGGCGTGACGGGGTGCAGAATAATCGACTCGCCCCGCGAGAGAATTATCGCCACGGTAACAAACAGCTTTATTCCATGCAACGGACGTTTTCCCATACTGACAGCGCTTATCTCCATGTTTTTCTTAGGCAGCGCCGCGCCGCCGTTTGACTCCGTTCTCGGCGCGATGATGCTCACGGGACTTATCTGTCTCGGACTTGCCGCTTCATTCGGCGTATCAAAGCTGCTTTCCGTTACGCTGCTCAGGGGCACTCCGTCTTCATTCGCGCTGGAGCTGCCGCCCTACCGCAAGCCGAGGTTTCTCAGCGTTATAATCCGCTCGGCGCTCGACCGCACGATATTTGTCCTTGGACGTGCGGCGGCTGTCGCGGCTCCCGCAGGCGCGTTGATCTGGATAACGGCAAATATCCGTATCGGCGGAGCTTCACTGTTGAACATCATATGTCAATTTCTCGATCCACTGGGAAGCTTACTCGGCATGGACGGCGTGATTCTGACCGCGTTCATTCTCGGATTTCCGGCTAACGAAACGGTCATTCCGCTGATGATAATGGCGTACATGGCGCATGGAAGCATTACCGGTTCAAATGATACCGCCGCCATTCGTTCCCTGCTGCTCGATAATGGCTGGAATGTCTCAACGGCGGTCTGCGTCATGCTCTTCACCCTGATGCACTGGCCCTGCGCCACTACCTGCGTCACGATTTACAGGGAAACAAAAAGTCTCAAATGGACCGCGCTTTCCATTATAATTCCAACCCTGACCGGCTGCGTTGTTTGCGCTTTTGCCGCGGCGGTCATGAGAGCGTTGGGAATTCAATGATAATCTTCGTCAAAGGCCTCCGCCTGCATTTCCTGCGCGTGAGGCTTTTTAATTTACAAACCGATTCATGATAATTCAGACTTCAGAATTAAAAAAAGCAATAGACAAATTCATTCGTGTGTGATATACTGGAATGAGTAAACAGGAGGGAGCGGGAAGTCAAAATGAAAGGAATACCGATAACTCTCGAGATCGCCGCTGTGACCGACATCGGACAGAGCCGGTCAAGCAATCAGGATAATTTCTTTGTAAACGGCACTTTTGTAGATCATTACAGGGTGAAAACCGAGCGCTTTGACTGCGTTGACAACGAAGAAGTGCATGTGCTGGCGGTCTGCGACGGAATGGGCGGTCTCAAAGACGGCGACGTTGCCGCTATGACCGGAGTGACTACCCTTTCGGATTTTTCCGAGGAGCTTCAGAGCATACGTACATATGAGGACGCCTCATATACCGCCCGCAGTCTGATTCGCAAAGCGAACGACCGCATTCTCAGGAAAAGCAAAAAAACCGGAAAGAAAATGGGTTCCACACTGGCAATGCTCATTGTGACCTCTGAATGTCTTTACGCCTGCAATCTCGGCGACAGCGAGATATATCTGAAAAACGATTACGGTATGGAACGTCTGAGCAAACCCCAGACCGTCGCGCAGGAGCTTGTGGACAGAGGTGCGCTTGCACAGAATCAGGCAAAACAGTCGTTTGCGAGAAATCAGCTATACAAATACCTCGGAATGGAAAACCTGAAGGGACTTGTCCCGAACGAGTGCTATTCAGAAATACGAAACGGCGACATTCTGCTCATATGCTCCGACGGAGTTTCCGACGCGCTGCAAAGTCATTCAATATATGCCTGTCTTAATTCAAACAGACCGATAAAGGAAATCGCTGACAATATAATAGAAAAAGCCCTGCGAAGAGGCAGTCATGATAATCTCACGGTTGTAATTGCCCGCGTTCTCGACGACGGCAGGGAAACAAGGCTCAGACGGCTGATAGGCACTGTACTTGGCATTACCGCAGCCGTTCTGTTTTTGACAACTCTCATAGTCTGGCTGATTTAGTGCATGATATACAACCGTTTTTACATCGACTTGATAACTTTTTAAAATATTTTATATCTTTGTACACGAATGAAATTTCCTGTTGACTTTCAGACTTTAAGGCGTTAAAATATGATTATATCATGCTGTTAGCACGGCAAATTTCTTAGGGAAATAATTCCTGTCTGTGAGGTCATGGCATTGGGTGGCGTGATAATAGCCTGCAAGGACAGCGCGATGTGCGACAAGCTGGCGCGCACGCTTTCCGCCGCCGGCATAGACGTGGCGGGAACCGCAACCAAGGGCGCTTCCGCTCTGCAAAAGGCAGCCAGATATTACGGCGACCGCGGTGTGCTGCTGTGTTCATACTCCATGAGCGACATGACGGCTTCCGAGCTTTACCGCATAATGCCGGACGGATTTGAAATGGTTGTGCTGCTCTCGGCAAGACAGCGGGCAATATTCGACGGCGGAGGAATGCTTTGTCTCGATATCCCAATTAACCGCGGCGACCTTATCAATACGATTCGCATGCTCACCGAAACGCAGAAGCCTCTCCCCGCAAAGCCGGAAAAACGCAGTGAAAGCGACAGGGAGATAATATCGCGGGCAAAGGCGCTTCTGATGGAGCGCAACAACATGTCCGAGCCTGACGCGCACAGATTTCTGCAGAAGCAGAGCATGAACAGCGGTCATTCGCTGGTTGATATCGCTATGAATATTCTGAATGGGGTTTTGTAAATGACTTTTTATTCATACACACTTACCGTTGAAAATTCAACAGCTTCTTTTGATCGTTAGTCCGTAAGGGGGTAGCAATTTATTTGCTATTCCCTTTTTTTTACCCGCTGACTCAATCATTATGAAAGCAAAACGGAGGGATATCTGAAATGAAATTCACCAAAATGCACGGCATAGGCAACGATTACATCTATGTCAACTGCATGAACGGCATAGGCTTTGACCCCGAAAAGGTCTCAATAGCGTTGAGCGACAGACACTTCGGCGTCGGTTCTGACGGAATGATTCTCATTTGTCCGTCAGACAAGGCTGACTTCCGTATGAGAATGTTCAACGCCGACGGCTCCGAGGGCAAAATGTGCGGCAACGGAATACGCTGCTTTTCAAAGTACGTCTACTGCAAGGGACTTACCGACAAAACTGAAATAAAAATCGAGACTCTGGCGGGAATCAAGACAGCATGGCTGACCGTCAGCGGCGGCGACGTTACGGCTGTGCGTGTCGATATGGGCAGTCCCGTGCTTGACCCGAAGCTCATTCCCGTGATATTCGACGGCGAACGCATGGTGAATCAGCCCATCGAAGCCGACGGAAAACTCTGGAACGTCACCGCTGTTTCCATGGGTAATCCACATTGCGTGACCTATGTTGACGACGTTGATTCTCTCGACCTTGAAAAAATAGGAAGAAAATTTGAAAATCACCCGCTTTTCCCCGAACGCGTCAATACCGAATTCGTACAGCCGATTGACGGCGACACAGTGAAAATGCGCGTGTGGGAACGCGGTTCGGGTGAAACATGGGCGTGCGGCACAGGCGCGTGCGCCGTGGCTGTCGCGTCCGTCCTGAACGGTATCGTAAATTCGGACAACGTGACGGTCATGCTGCGCGGCGGCGACCTCAGAATAGAATGGGACAGAATCCGTAATACAGTATTTATGACCGGTCCCGCCACATTCGTATATGAGGGGGAAACAGATACGTCCGCGTTTTCTAAGTTAACTTAAAGATTAAAAATGAAGATTCAATTATGAATAATTCCGGAGCGCATGGCGCTGAATTTATAATAAAAAATCGGAGGAATGGGAATGTTTAAAATCAACGGGAATTTTGTAAAGCTGCCTCAGAGCTATCTTTTTTCGGATATTGCGCGGCGTGTCGCCGCCTTTGCCGAGGCAAACCCGGACAAGTCCATCATCAGGTTAGGAATAGGCGACGTGACCCGTCCGCTCGCTCCCGCAGTCGTGGAGGCAATGAAGAAAGCCTGCGACGAAATGGGCGTAGAAGCCACATTCCGCGGCTACGGTCCCGAACAGGGATACGCTTTTCTGCGTGAGGCTATCGTCGTAAACGACTACCGCGCAAGGGGCATAGACATTCAGCCGGACGAGGTGTTTGTAAGCGACGGCGCGAAGTCCGACACGGGCAACATAGGCGATATCTTCGGCAGCGACAACGTCGTGGCGGTCTGCGACCCCGTATATCCCGTCTATGTCGATACAAACGCGATGGCTGGCAGAGCCGGTGATTTGTGTCCGGACGGAAAATGGGATAAGCTGGTCTATATGCCCTGCACCGAGGAAAACGGATTTGCTCCCGCGCTTCCCGAAAAACGCGCCGATATGATATATCTCTGCTTCCCCAACAACCCGACGGGCGCGTCCATAACATACGACGGTCTGAAAAAATGGGTGGATTACGCTTTGGATAACCAATCGGTCATTCTCTATGATTCGGCTTACGAGGCGTTCATAACGGAGGATATCCCACACAGCATTTTTGAAATAGAGGGCGCGAAGAAGTGCGCGATAGAATTCCGCAGCTTCAGCAAGACGGCAGGCTTCACCGGCACACGATGCGGCTACACGGTCGTTCCCAAGGAATTAAAATGCGGCGGCGTGTCGCTCAATTCGCTCTGGAACAGACGGCAGACCACCAAATTCAACGGCGTTCCCTACATAGTCCAGCGCGGCGCGGAGGCGGTCTATTCGCCGGAGGGTCAGAAGCAGATAAGAGAGACCATCGCCTATTATCTGAATAACGCCAAGGTCATACGCGAGGGACTTGCCCAAGCGGGCTTTACGGCGTACGGCGGCGTTAACGCGCCTTACATCTGGCTCAAGACTCCGGACGGGCTGACCTCATGGGAATTCTTTGACGAACTTATCAACAGGGCGGGAGTAGTCGGAACCCCCGGCTCAGGCTTCGGTCCGAGCGGAGAGGGATATTTCAGGCTCACTTCATTCGGTTCGCTTGAGAATTCCGTCGCCGCCATCGAACGCATCAAAAAGGCGTTTGCGTGAGGCATGTCTGCTTTTTGACTATTTTTTCAGCCGAATGTAAAAGAACATTCTTCTAAAATTAAATCTTTGTATATTGAATTTGGCTCAATTATATGTTAGAATAACATGAAATGTATTACCGGAGCATCTCAGACAATGCTCCGAAGGTTTTGCAAAATAATAAGGAAAAGGAATGAACAGCAAATGAAAGCATGGCTGATTCTCGAAGACGGAAGAGTTTATCAGGGCGAATCCGTCGGCGCTGAGAAAAAAACCGTCTGCGAGATAGTTTTCAACACCTCGATGACGGGCTACCGCGAGCTTCTTACCGATCCTTCCTACGCGGGACAGGGGGTTGTAATGACCTATCCCATTATAGGCAGCTACGGCATATGCATGGAGGACACCGAATCCCGCAAACCGTGGGTGGAAGCGTATATCGTCCGCGAGCTTAACAGAACGCAGTCCAATTTCCGTTCCGAGGGTTCTCTCAGGGAATACCTCATTCAGAACAATATTCCCGTAATTCAGGGAATTGACACACGCGCACTCACAAAGCACCTCCGTGAATCCGGCACAATGCGCGGCATGATAACACTCGGCGACAGCTTCGACATGGAGCAGTGCATGAGCGAAATCAAAGCTTACTCACTGCCCGAAACAGTCCCCACCGTCACATGCCCCGAAAAATATTTTGTAAAGAGCAAGCTTGGCAAATATAACGTCGCTCTTCTTGACCTCGGCTGCAAGAGAAATATCCTCAAGTCGCTGGTGAATCTTGGCTGCGATGTGACCGTATATCCCGCCGGAACAACCGCCGAGGAAATTTTAGCGGCAGGTCACGACGGCATAATGCTCTCCAACGGCCCCGGCGACCCCAAACAATGCGGCGATGTCGTGAAAGAGCTTAAAAAGATCATAGCCGCAAAAATGCCTATATTCGCTATATGCTTAGGACACCAGCTCGTAGCCCTTGCCAGCGGATTTGACACCTACAAGCTCAAATACGGTCACAGAGGCGCGAATCACCCCGTCAAGGAGCTTAAAACCGGCAGGGTCTACATCACGTCTCAGAACCACGGCTACGTCGTGGACGAAAAGAGCATCGACCCCGAAATCGCCGAAATGAGCTACGCCAACGTAAACGACGGCAGCTGCGAGGGCGTCTGCTATAAGAACGGTCACGTATTCACCGTGCAGTTCCACCCCGAAGCATGCGCCGGTCCTCATGACGCCGCGCCGCTCTTCAATCAATTCTTTGCTATGATGGGAGGCAAAAACTAATGCCGAAGAATCCTGATATAAATAAAGTTGTAGTTATCGGCTCCGGTCCCATTATCATCGGACAGGCAGCGGAATTTGATTACGCCGGAACACAGGCGTGCCGCGCACTTAAAGAGGAGGGCGTGGAGGTCGTTCTGATAAATTCCAACCCCGCGACCATCATGACCGACAAGGATATCGCCGACAGAGTGTATATCGAGCCGCTCACAACCGACACCGTAAAAAAGGTCATTCTCGCTGAAAAGCCCGACTCTATCCTGCCGACTCTCGGCGGTCAGAACGCGCTTAACCTCGCCGTCGAATTAGAGGAGGAAGGCTTCTTTGCCGAGCACAATGTCCGTCTTATCGGCACAACCGCCGAGACAATCCGCAAGGCGGAGGACAGACAGGAATTCAAGGATACAATGGAGAAAATCAACCAGCCCTGCGCCGACAGCCTTGTGGTTCACAATGTCGAAGACGCCGTGGCGTTCGCCGGAAAGATAGGCTATCCCGTGGTTGTACGTCCCGCGTTCACGCTCGGCGGCACTGGCGGCGGCATTGCGCACGACGAAGCCGAGCTTGTTGATATATGCAGCCACGGACTTCAGGTCAGCCGCGTGACCGAGGCTCTTATTGAAAGATATATCGGCGGCTGGAAGGAAATTGAATTCGAGGTAATACGCGACGGCGCGGGTAACTGCGTCACCGTTTGCAGCATGGAAAACGTCGATCCCGTTGGCGTTCACACCGGCGATTCCATCGTTGTCGCGCCATCACAGACGCTTGCCGACAAGGAATATCAGATGCTCCGCAGCGCAGCGCTCGCCATCATAGACGAACTGAAAATCTCCGGCGGTTGCAACGTGCAGTTCGCTCTTAATCCGTACAGCTTTGAATACGCCGTCATCGAAGTCAACCCGCGTCTGAGCCGTTCCTCAGCCCTCGCTTCCAAGGCTACCGGCTACCCGATAGCGAGAGTCGCCTCCAAGATCGCCCTCGGCTTCAATCTTGACGAAATTCAGAACGCCATCACAAAGAAGACCTACGCCTGCTTTGAGCCGACGGTTGACTACTGCGTGGTTAAAATTCCGCGCTGGCCCTTTGATAAATTCGTCTACGCCAAGAGAAAGCTCGGCACTCAGATGAAGGCTACCGGCGAGGTAATGGGAATAGGCGTGAATTTCGAGAGCGCGCTCATGAAGGCTATCCGCTGTCTTGAAACAAATATCTACAGTCTCCGCATGAAAGAGGTCATGGCGCTCAGCGACGAGACTCTCGCGCAGGCTTTGAATCTTGTCGAGGACAGAAGAATATTCGTCATAGCCGAGGCTCTCCGCAGAGGCTATTCTCAGGAAAAAATCAACAAGATCACCACAATTGACCTGTGGTTCATAGACAAGATCGCCTCTATCGTCGAAACGGAAAAGAAGATTGAAACTGATTTCTCCGTTGAGACACTCCGACGCGCCAAATTCTTAGGCTTCACCGACAAGGTTATCAGCGAGATATGCGGCAAGCCTGAGGACGAGATCCGCGAGCTGCGTTACGCAAACGACATCAGAGCCGCATACAAGATGGTCGATACCTGCGCCGCCGAATTCGACGCGGAAACTCCCTACTACTATTCCTGCTACGAGAGCGAAAACGAGGTTGACCCCGCCACCGACAGGAAAAAGGTAATGGTAATCGGTTCAGGTCCTATCCGCATAGGTCAGGGCGTGGAATTCGACTACTGCTCGGTCCATTCGGTGTGGGCGCTCAGGGAAGCCGGATATGAGACAATAATCGTCAATAACAATCCCGAAACCGTTTCCACCGACTTCGACGTTTCGGACAAACTCTATTTCGAGCCGCTTACTCCGGAGGACGTCCGCAACATTGTCGAGCTGGAACAGCCCTACGGCGCTGTTGTGCAGTTCGGCGGACAGACCGCAATCAAGCTTTGCGAGGCTCTGGACAAGATGGGCGTAAAGATTCTCGGCACGTCCGCTGAAAATATGGACAAGGCTGAGGACAGAGAGCTTTTCGACAGAATTCTCAGCGAATGCGATATTCCAAAGGCTCCAGGGCGCACGGTGTTCACATGCGACGAGGCGATTGCCGCGGCAAACGAGATCGGCTATCCGGTTCTTGTGCGTCCGTCATACGTCCTTGGCGGTCAGGGAATGCACATCGCTTTCTCCGACACGGAAATCCGCGAGTACATTGGCATCATCAACCGCGTACATCAGGATCACCCGATACTTGTCGATAAATACATTATGGGCAAGGAGGTCGAGGTTGACGCTATTTGCGACGGCACCGACATTCTCATTCCTGGCATAATGGAGCATATCGAACGCGCCGGCGTTCATTCGGGCGACTCCATTTCGGTCTATCCCTGCCAGTCTCTCAAGAAGGAAGTGCAGGCGAAGATCGTTGACGATACCCGCAAGCTCGCTCTCGCTCTCGGCGTTGTCGGCATGATCAACATTCAGTTCATAGTCAAGGACGACGTCGTTTACATCATAGAAGCCAACCCCCGTTCTTCCAGAACAGTTCCCTACATCAGCAAAATTACGGGAATTCCGATTGTCAAGCTTGCTACCCAGTGTCTCTTCGGCGACAGGAAAATTCCCGACCTCGGCTACGAGTACGGTTTGCAGCCGGAGAAGCCCACTATCGCAATCAAAATGCCGGTGTTCTCATTTGAAAAGCTCTACGGCGCGGACATCAGCCTTGGTCCCGAAATGAAGTCCACTGGCGAAGTTCTCGGCATTGCATACACATATGAGGAGGCTCTCATCAAGGCGTTCGTCGGCACAGGAATCCGTCTGCCGAGGACTCACAAAATCGCCATCACCGTAAAGGACATGGACAAGGAAGAGGTCGTTCCTATCGCAAAGGATTTTGTGGATTTGGGCTATGAGATTTACTGCACTGCCGGCACAAGCCGCTATCTCTCAGACCGCGGAATCCCCAACCGTGTCGTAAAGCGCATTGAGGACGGCAAGCCGAATTATATCGACATGATCCTCAACAACGAGCTTGATCTCATTATCAACACTCCCACGCAGGGCATGGAAACCAACCGCGACGGCTATCTCATCAGAAGGAATGCTGTAGAATGCGGCGTTCACTGCTTCACCTCGCTCGACACCGCGCGCGCTCTGGTTAATTGTCTCAAGAATGCAGGCGGAGTTGACCTTGGAGTAATAGACATAGCGAAAATCTGAGTCACGCTAATTATTAAATAAATTGCACCCGATTTGTTCATTTTGTATAAATCGGGTGCGTATATTATTTTTTTGTGAAAAGAGGGATATAATTGCTTATAAATGTAAGATTCCCAAAAGCACATACATTAATAATGATACTATCCGCGCTGCTTTTGCTATGCGCTGCTGTTTCATGCGGGAATTCCGAAAAAGACACGCCCAGAGACGTTTCTTCAGCGGATATCGTGAATTCCTCCGAACAGCCCGTTGACGTTTCTCTCAGCGATACAAGCATGGAACTGGGATTCGGGATTACCCGCTCAATAATTGCAACCGGTGGAAATAAGATAGAGTGGAAAAGCTCCGACAGCAGTATCGCCGCTGTGGAAAATGACGGCAGCGTGAGAGGCGTTGACCTTGGAGAATGCGTGATTACCGCGAGAAATGAATTCGGACGCAGCGCGGAATGCCGCGTGACGGTGAAAAAGACCTGCTACCTTTCCATTGACGACGGACCATTGTCTTCCGCAGGCTTTATTCTGGACGCGCTCAAGGAAACTGACGCAAAAGCGACTTTTTTTCTTGTCGATTCCATTTACTTCCCGATAGTCAAACGAATGGCTGATGAGGGACACGCTCTTGCTCTTCACACGCGCTTCAACAGGACGTCGCGCTGCTACAGCAATCAGTACATTTATT
>JAEEGL017207079.1_pt1 | contig 10600 bp, 5 predicted proteins | sample 9134231 | NCBI WGS metagenome assembly JAEEGL01 (sample SAMN16246548, study PRJNA631951) | gut metagenome | biome: gut microbiome; feature: rumen; material: fiber-attached | host: Bos | place: Iran: Karaj | collected 2018-10 | reverse complement strand
CTCAGTAAAAGATACGACCTGGGTATGCAAGGGGAGGAAGGCAAGAAGGAGAGGAGGAAAAACAAGATTACCATCATCATTACCGTTGTGGCTTTTGCCGTAATATTGTTTTTCTTCTTCAAGGGTAGCAAACCCGCAACGGTCGAAGTTTCAGAGGATTACATTACAGCCAAGGGAGGTGGCTATAGCACTTCGATTTCCATGAACGACATCACTGTGACCACCGTTTTGAGTGTCTGGCCTGACATTTCCATTCGTACCAATGGCGTTTCGACCGACAAAGTCAGCATTGGGCATTTTCGCCTGAAAAATGGCGAGAGTTGCATGTTGTTCCTCTGCGACGATGGCGGTCCTGTGCTCGAAGTGCGTACCATAGACGGCAAATTGTATTACCTCAACTGTGCCACTGAGGAGGAAACATTGGAGATGATAGCGAAAGTGAAATCAAAAGGGAGGTAACTAATGGCAAAGGAAAAAGAAAATAGTGCTAATACCAAGACCTTCCTGCTCCGTGTGGATACGGAGACGATGGAGGCCGTGGAAAAGTGGGCTGCCGACGAGTTCCGCTCCGTCAACGGACAGTTGCAGTGGATTATCGCGGAGGCACTGAAAAAGAACGGACGTAAAAAGAAATAAATAGCTATTTGGATACTGAAATCTTAATTCGTAAAAATCCGCAGCGCAAGCTGCAAAATTCAATTCGTTTAATTCGTTTAATTCGTCGTTAAAAAGAAAAACCATAATTATGAAAAAACAAATCCTGATTTTATTCGTATTTGCCGCAATGCAAGTGCAAGCCCAAATCGAGGGCTATTGGGAAGGCCAAATCGACCTTGGCGTGCAGAAACTGGAAATGGCTTTTGATATCAAGGCCGCTGAAAACGGCTATTCCGCCACTTTGGATGTACCTGCCCAAGGCGCATTCGACATTCCTGTAGATGAAATCACTTTTCAAGAAGGCCAACTGCAACTGAAAATGAATGCCATGGATGCCTCTTATTCTGGCGTTTTGAAAGATTCGGCTATTGAAGGCAATTTCACACAAAGGGGCATGACCTTTCCGCTCAACCTCGCCAGAGCAGAGAAGAAGGAGCAGCAAAAGACACGCCCTCAAGACCCCCAGCCGCCGTTCAACTATCGCGCCGAGGAAGTGACATTCACCAACAAAAAGGAAGGCAACACCCTTGCCGGCACCTTGACCATTCCCGAAGGCGACGGGCCGTTTCCCGCTCTGGTGTTGGTTTCGGGCAGCGGGCAGCAGAACCGCGATGAGGAACTGATGAACCACCGCCCGTTTTGGGTCATAGCCGACTATCTTTCGCGCCGTGGCGTGGCCGTGTTGCGCTATGACGACCGTGGTATGGGCGGCTCGACGGGTGAGGTGCTGAACGCCACTTCATTGGATTTCTCCTACGATGCCGAAGCCGCCTTCGACTTATTGCTTAACCGAAAGGAAATCAATGCTTCACAAGTCGGAATTTTGGGCCATAGCGAGGGCGGCATTATTAATTTCATGGTGGCCGAGCGTCGTCCCGATGTGGCTTTCTTGGTTTCGTTGGCCGGCCCGGCCGTGAATGGGATTGAAGTCCTCAAGGAACAGCAGGCGGCCATCCTCCGTGCGCAAGGCATGTCGGAAGAGATGGTGCAATTCAGCGGCAACGCCAACGTCCAGATGTTCGACATCATCGAAGCCTCAGGTAGTAGAGAAGAGGCCGACACTTTGTTGCGCCAATTGCTGAAAGGTTGGGGCTACAACGAAGAACTGACCGAGCAGACCGTTGGGCAAATGGTCGCGCCGTGGATGTATTATTTCCTGAAATACGACCCCACCGACGCCATCGTGAAAACCAACTGTCCCGCATTGCTGCTCAATGGTTCAAAGGATTTGCAAGTGATAGCCTCACAGAACTTTCCAGCTTACGAGCGCATCATAGCGGAGCATGGCAAGACCAACCTGACTTTGCGCGAACTGCCCGACCTGAACCATCTTTTCCAGCATTGCGATACGGGTTCGCCCAATGAATATTTCATTATTGAGGAGACCATTTCGGTTGAGGTTTTGGAGATGGTTGTGGGGTTTGTGAAAAAGATCGGAAAATAATTCGTTGGAAAATTTGTAAAATAATACTACCTTTGCGGCAAAATCGAGAAGTCATGGGCGTATATATCAATATCGGCAATGCTGGATTCCAGAGAGTTAGAAACAGTGAATATGTTGACAAGTCGGGTTTGATAGCCGTTGTCAACAGCACACTCTTTACGGAGCGAGGTTTCAGTTGCGTGACACGCAGTCGGCGATTCGGCAAGTCGGTGGCGGCCAAGATGTTGTGTGCTTATTATGACCAATCGTGTGACTCCCGTAACCTGTTTGCCGACCTAAAAATAGCCTCTGACCCTTCGTTTGAGAAGCACCTGAACAAGTATCCTGTCATCTATCTTGACCTGACCAGCATCATTGCTGACACGAATGACGACAGCATTGTGGATAAAATGGATGCCAAACTGCTGGCAGACGTAAGCAATGCTTATACTGACATTCCAGTGAAAGAGGGCGACAGGCTGATGGACTATCTTCTTCGGGTGATGGAAGCCAAGGGGCAATCGTTTATCTTCATCATCGACGAATGGGATGCCATTTGCCGTGAGTATGCACCCGGAACCGAGGCCATGGACCGTTACGTCAGTTGGTTGAGGAGAATGTTCAAGAGTCAGGATGCGATTCGGGTGTTTGCGGGGGTGTACATGACGGGCATATTGCCTATCAAGAAGTTCAAGACGGAGTCGGCGTTGAACAATTTTATAGAGTATTCGATGGTCAAGCCGGGTGAGATGGCCGGATTCTTTGGCTTCACCAAGGACGAGGTGATTGCATTGGCTGCAAAACACGGCATGGACTTCGACGAGCTGGAGAAATGGTACGACGGCTATCAGATAGGCAGCGAACTGTCGATGTTCAACCCCAACTCGGTGATGCAGGCCTTGCGGGAGCAGTGGTGTGAGAGCTATTGGGGCAAGACGGGGGCATACGACGCCGTGGCCGATTACATTTCGATGAACTACGAGGGCTTGAAGGACGACATCATCCGTATGCTGGCAGGCGAGACTTGCGAAGTGAATCCCATCGGCTTCACCAACGACCTCTCACAGATACGCAGCCGCGACGATGTGTTGACCGTCCTGATACATTTGGGTTATCTGACTTACGACCGCCGCAAAAAGGAATGCCGTATTCCCAATCTTGAGGTGTCGGGCGAGATGGAGTCTGCGGTGAAAATGAACAACTGGGCGCATGTGGCAGACGCACTTCGCAGTTCAAGGCAACTCTTGCAAGCTACACTCCGAGGCGATGAAGAGGCTGTGGCCCGTGGTGTGGATGCCGCCCACGACGAGAACACGAGCATCCTGAGCTACAACGACGAGAACTCTTTGGCCTGCGTGCTAAGCATCGCCTATTATTACGCTTCCAACGATTACATCATCCACCGTGAGTTGGCCACAGGCAAAGGATTCGCTGACTTGGTACTTATCCCGCGCAAAAATGTTGATTCTCCAGCTATCATCATCGAGCTGAAATACGACAAGGCCGTTGACACCGCTATCGAACAGATTAAGCGCAGACGGTATCCTGCCAAGGTTGCGCAGTATGTTGATAATTTGTTGCTGGTGGGGGTTACTTACGAGAGGGAATCTAAGCAACATAGGTGTCGGATTGAGAGGGGTGTATGACCATTATTTATGCCAACAATCTAACCAAGCAATATATGTATTAACAAAATAAATACAATACGCCCCAATGAAAGAACAATCCCAAAATATTCGCGATAAGCACTTATATAAGTTTGCATCCTCTAAGAAATACCTAAAAATACATGTCCCTGATTTTGCTTTCAAACATGATGACAACAATGTTGGAAAGGATAAATTTGTCGGTCGTGAACTGCAAATCCGACGATTGTTTACATGGTTAACTAGTGATTCAAAATCTGGTTCATATCTCATTACTGGGTATCGCGGGATGGGCAAGTCTCTATTGGTAAAGAGAGTTATTGACATGATTACTCGAGAGCCCAAGGCTTATAAAGAGTTTATGTTCCAAGTTGCAATCGTTTTGACACTTGTTGCATGTTTTATTGGAGTGGTTGTTGGGAAGAGTATTTTTGATAAATCTATAGTTATACTGGGTTCTGTGGCTTTGTTTATTGTTGCCCTATTAGAGATTAGCAAGCGAATTAACCAAATCCTATTTGAATACAACGTTCGTAAAGTACCTTTTCACCATATTTTCGACAAGAATATGATTGCGAAGTTTTGGTTAAAGAACAAGGATAGGCGGAACAGAAAATACTCAAATATTGCCATTACAGTCAACCTTGGGCAAGAGGTTCTTAACGAACGAGATGTGCTGAGTTTAATAGCACATAGCATTCGTGAAAAATACTATAAGTTTGTTCATAATCGTCAAAATAGACCTTTAACTAGTTATTTATGCATTGTAGTCAGTGGATTGTTGTCATTTGTTGCGGTCAAAAGTTTTATTATACCTCTGTTGAGACACTTAGGCAATAATATCTATTTTTATTTTTGCCCTGAAAAATCGTGGATTTCGTCGCTAATAGTTAGTGTTGTATGTTTTTTTGAAGAGGTTTCTTCTTTTAAATACGATCCAGAAAAGTATTGGATTTATATTGGATTCCTATTTATAGTTTATTTGTTCTTTTATTATTGGTTCATAAAACTACTAAAAGCAGTACGCAAAAAAATACCGTATTTCTCTACACCTTATATATCGTTGGAACGACTTGATACGCTTTGTGAACGAGTTGCCTCAAGTTTAAATGAAGAACAAGGGACACATCCTCAATACAGCAGCAGTTTCTTTAATTTTTCATTTGGAAAAGCAGGGAAAAGCAAGTCAACGCCAATAGCAACGGTGCGTGAATTGGAGCAGGAGTTGATGGGAATAGTCAATAATATAAATGGCGAAGATTGCCCCTATGGGTATTGTGTCCAGTTTATCATTGTTTTCGATGAATTGGACAAGATTGCAAATGTACGCAAGAAAAGCGATTTGGAAATAGCAGAAAATGATGAAGAAACCTCACCTGCATTTGAGACATCAGTAAGAGGATTTACTGATGCAATAGCATACGAAGAGCGCAAACAAAAAGTGTTACGCCTTTTGGCTAATATGAAACTATTCATTACTTCAGTAAAAGCCAAGTGTGTTTTTATTTCTGGTCACGAATTATTTGATGCGTCTCTCGCCGATCTTTCTGATCGTGAGTTCGCCATTAGTAGTATTTTCAACGGTGTATTGAATGTTAGTAGTTTTTTGTCGCCCGAAAGAGAAGAGTCAGATGTGAGTTCGATGACCGAAGTATATCTGGCGACTATGCTATTACCCGAATCTTATTTAAAGCATAGATTCGAGAGAGACATTCCGAAATCAACCTTGTTGCAGATAATAGATGACGTTACCAAAAAGTTTAATGAACGCATTACTAGAATAATATTTTTTTGGCCGCGGATTTGGCCGAAATCATATCTAAAACAAAAAGTTGGAGAAAATATTCTTAAAAGTGGCATACTTAAGGATGAGTTGCCAAGTTTACGTTGGTACAACGAGTATTTAATGGATATCCACATATTGAATAATGAGACCACCCTAAACGACGAAGAACTTAAAGAACGAGAATTGGAAATTCGTCATGTGATAGAATTCCTTCGTTGTTTTTGTGTGTATTTGTCCCAAATAAGCAATGGTTCGCCTAAGAAAATTGCCACTTATTTTGAGAAATATGTGAAAGTGAACTTCGATACTGTCAAACAATTTGACTGGTATGACGAAATTGAGGTAGGACAACCTACGGAGGACGATGTTAGAAAGCAATGTGTACTTTATTTTGATTCTGAAGCACAGAGACTGATTAATTTTATACATTATATTGCGGCTCCTGTCATGAATGCAATAACCAATGAAGTGAGCCATTATGGTGATAAACTATTGGTTTCTTCTTCTTTCATGCTTGACCAAATATATAAATATCACGGTAAGGGGTTCTCATGGCGGAATTTGGAACAGATGCCCGAATTGTTGAACACAAACAAGACTCCTGAATTGAGAGACTCTATGGCATCAATTATGGAATTTTTACTCCAAACCCATATTGCCACCATATCGTCTGGAGTTTTCCAATATAAGTTCCATAAACAGATAGCCGAAGAGATTTCAATGCTCTCAAAAACATCGGAAGAAGCTGCTGCAATTTTCAATTTCACACTCAATGAGTCAGAAACTGTAAAACGGTACAATACTCGATTGTTGTGGACGTATTTAAACTTCAACAAACAGACAAATGATGAAAGCCAAAAAGCGCGTTACTGCGGCATCTTGGAACGCCTACACGAAAACCAAGGAGATATTTATTTCTCTGAAGAAGATTATTATCGTGCCATCCATGAATATCGAAGTGCATTACAGTATATTGTTGAGAAAAACATTTCCCCAGAAAATTTGGTTGCATATCTTAAATGCAGTCTAAAAGTAGGATTATCATACGAGTATCGTCATACTTTTGAAAACGCATATATGGTGTATTGTCAGATAATCAACAACTTGGTTCAATTGCGTTGGATGGATGAAAAAGAATTTGGTCTTGATTACACGATGCGATTAACGCACGATTGGCGAATAAAACAGACCGTTTTGGTTAATGCTAAATCATTAAGTGGTTGGTTCAGTTGTAATGATAATAAAAGAATCCGAAAACAGTTTAAACCTGGGTTGCTTGAAGATTTAAGGAAGGAGAATAAGACTAAAACATTCATACCAGTATTTAGCATAGATGCTGACAAAACAATATCAAGCTTGGCAAAGACTTTTACTCCAGAAAAGAGCAATCTGTTTCTTTGTTTAACTGCATTTGAGGATGTTAAGTTCATATATCAAGCCATAATTGCAAAGCTATTTGTTATCGAAAAAATGGAGTCAAGCGGCATTACTCAGTCAAGTATTGATGCAGCAGAAGCAGAATTCATGACTTTGTATGGCATTACAAATCATAACGAAAAATATATTTTAGCAGCAGACTTTTTTAGCAAACTTGCTGGTATTCTCTATTATAAAAATGCTATTGTGTCTTCTGAGTTGCCTGATAATATTTTTACCTCATTATATTTGTTTGACATAGACTTGTTGGCGTTGATAGATGATTATTGTTTTAAGGTTTGTAAAAATAATAGTTCTGATGACGCAATCCAAATAAAGGATGATATAAGACTGTTTTTGTCCGTAATGCAAACAATCGAACTAAAAGCTTTATGGACGGTAGATTCTAAATACACAAAAGACTTATTCTATGTGACTTTATGGAGTTGTGGTTATATGAAAGAAGATGATTTAAAGTCACTTTTATCCACAATTCGAACAAATGAACAGATTCCGATTCGGGAAGCAGGTTCTAAATATATTAAAGACTTGTTTTATGCAGCCTTATTAAGCAGTAATGTATGCAAGAATCTTTTTGATTTTTGCAAAGATAAAGAGAGATTTATAGGGATGCTAAAAAACACATTCAATTATTTTGATTATTTGGATATTCATGATTACGGCAATATTGGAGACAAGTGGAATAGATCGATGGCCTGTTTTAAAAGAAGAGAGTACTTGTCAAAAAAAGGATGCAAATTACCATGCACAGCGTGTAAGTATGCGAATCGCAGTATGACTATTTTGATGCAACAATTGTTCGGGTATAATGAAACAGTTGATAGCAGGGTGTTCACTATGTTGAGTAATACTTCACATGCAAGACTTAAAGTGTTGAGGCCAGAGGTTTTATCACAATTGGCATCTTCATCTGAGCAACTGGCGGATATAATGATGTCCTGCGCATTTACTACGATACCAGAAAAGCGTGATGAGGGAAATGCTGAGGTTTTTCTCAAACCTGATATTATTTCTGCTGAAACGATAGATTTACTCGTTACTTTAACCAAGGATAAATTGAAAGAAACAGATAGGGAAGAAGCAATAATATCATTCAAAACAAAGAATCAAAACAGAGAGCATATTGGGAAACTTAATAGGGCAATAATCTATTACTGGGCAGCTAGCAGGTATTACAGCATTGCTTCAATGCATCATGAGGCTGTCCATTGTATATGGAGAATTACCAGTGTAATAGAGAATTACTTGTCGGTGTTGTATGATATTATGGCACGGACTGATGATGCTCAAATAGAGAATGTTTTACCCGATTTTTTTGCAGAAAAAAATAATACTGATAAGTTAATCCAATTATTGGAACAGTTATTTGTATGGGCGACACGCATTGTTGGTCGTCAGCATAATAATTTTGACTCGGTGGAAATACATGAACTCAAATGGCTTTTCCATTTGGAACTTGTGGATGACATTGACTTGACAAGGCTAACGTTATTCCCTGATTTGCAATCCATTTTTTTGTCGATAATTAACAATAAGATATTTGTCGCACAAATCAAGTATAGGTATGAGTCAATTAAGTTAAAGAAGCAGCAATTGAATAATAATAAAGGAAATAACTATGATGGGAGGATTGACAATGCATTAGCAACAACAGAAAAAGAACATGAAGAGTACGATGTTGTTAGGGGAAAGATTCTACTCAAAGACTTTATAAGTAAAATGTATTTGCGTTTTACAGGTCAACGACACGAACGAACCTTCAAGTCCGATGTGGAATTGAATTATTTCAAGGCCAAGTTGAATTATACCATTTTTTGTGATCTTCTTGGTAGGTATGATGTAAAAGAACAGTTTCTTTATAAAGAGAAGGAAATTAATCAGTACTATCCAGACTTTTATAGAAAATTGAAGCGTTTGATTGATGATAATAGGACACGCAATAATTCAAAACCTGATGAAGAAAGAATATCAGATAATTTATTTGCAAAAGAATTGTTTAAATCTAAAGATAATACGGTTCAGGCCAAATTGGATTTATTGGATTTCCTTATTTACGATTCACTCGTTTGTTTGTGTAATATTATCAATGCTCTTCCCCCACACAATCAGTTTTCAACTTTCTCAAATAGTTTTATTGCAAATGTGTATGAAGATATTTGGGCATGGTCAAAATATTATGAGGTAATGTACAACATGTATCTTTATTATGGTTATTATCTGGCAGGAAATGAAAAACGTATGAATGATATGACAAGGTATTACCCAGACGAGTTTGGCATGAGAAATAAGAAGAGACTAATGAATGGGTATGCTAAAATTCTAAAAAACAATAAAGTGGTTTGTAAAGATGATTATGGTTATAGGTATTCAAAACTATTTATGAATATCCGTCATGATATGGATGATGCCACAATACATCATATCTTTTGCAACTATTCTGCTGAGATGGCCATTAAGTATTATAGAGCAGCACGTGGAGTCAATAGTGAAGGTCAGGAATACAAGAATATGATAAACAATATGTATGTTCTCGATGATGATTTGCGCAATGATACTTGTCAGTCAAATCTTGCAGATGAACGATATTTGCAAAATAGTGGAATTATTGAAAAGAAACTAAAGGCTATGCAACGATTGTATGGTAATTCAAGAGCAAATAAGCTGAGTTCATACGAAAACAATAATGATCCGATTATTGATTATCAACAGTTACAAGAACGTTATGGCGATTCTCTTTATACAAATACAGATTATTAGTGTTTAACAGTTTTAATAATATGTGCAAACTTAATTGTTATGAAAATTATTCGTAAAATAGAAAGCAAGATTATTGATAAAACCATGGGTTGGATATCAAGTCTTTTCTCGTGGCTTAAAGAAAAACAATTGAATCTCTCAAACGAAAAGGAGGTTGACGATTTGAAACAAGGGGAGGAAAGACTTAATAATGGGGAAAAACAACTCAATAGTAGCGTAGATAAAAATAAGGAAAAAGATCTCAAAAGCAGAGAAGCTGCACTCAATAGTAGGAAAAAAGCGCTATGGAAATTGCGCTGGTTTAGGCTGAGAATTCACTTGAAACAACTGTTTCTTTTAATACCTATTTTATTATTTGTTATTGTGATTATACTTATTGCAGTGATACTGATAGGATTTGTTCCAGATGTGGTCGAGAGTTCTATAGTTGCTGCCTCCAACTTCATCCAAAGTATTTTTGGGATTATTTCCAACTTTAATAAAGAAATACGCATAATAATATCGATTCTGATTTTGATATTATTGTTACTAGTAGGTTGTGGCTTTTACTTTGTAGTAAAAAGTTTTCGTCGCTATCAAAATGCATTAAACAAATTGAATTTATTAATTATGCAGTTGAAGTTATATACAGACAAAGACTTATTGATTTCATCTCGTTTGGATCGCGAATTAGAAATAATATATCGGATTCTTGAGTCATGAATATTAATCAGTTGTGTTCCAAACAATGTGTCTGAATGTTGAGGAAAGCAAGTTAGTCAGCCCTTAAAAACCCGAGCATGAACCGTCGGCGAGGTCTGAAGGCTGGTTGCTGAGAGCGGAACCATGCCGGGAACACTCCAACGCCAGCAGAGAAAAATGTCGAGGAGCCAGTCGACGATGCTAAGGAGAAGG
>JAEEGL016176870.1_pt1 | contig 10600 bp, 10 predicted proteins | sample 9134231 | NCBI WGS metagenome assembly JAEEGL01 (sample SAMN16246548, study PRJNA631951) | gut metagenome | biome: gut microbiome; feature: rumen; material: fiber-attached | host: Bos | place: Iran: Karaj | collected 2018-10 | reverse complement strand
TTCGGCGAGAGCATGTTCTCGCTGGTGCCCAATGCCTCCAAATTAGCCCTCATCCATCTGGCCAAGGCACTTCAAGCCATCGGTGGTCACTTCATCGACTGCCAATTCGAAACCCCGCTGTTCGAGTCGATGGGTGGCACCCACATCCCCTACGACAAATACATGGAACTGCTGAACGGTCAACAGTAAAAAATTTCCCTGCGGCATACACGGCTAAACACCATAAAAAGTGCGCCCCCGTGCCCCCTTTCAATGCAACTGTCTGAATACAAGTAAACTAAAGAGGGCGCACTTGCCTAAAAACTGCGCCCCTACCCTGCCCCCAGTGCGCCCCCCATTAAAGCAAATAATGTGCACGGCACTTCATCGAGTCAAAGTCCCTGCTGCCAAGTTCCGAAGCCCCTCTTAACCCGTACCAACTCCCCCCTAAACCCGTACTCCCAGCCGTCCTAACTACCTTGCGCCTATACCCAAAATACCTTGCGCCTATACGCAAAATACTTAACGCCTATACCCAAAATAAAAGCCACTTTCCGAGAGTGATACTTGAAAGGGGGCACACTGGGGGCACAGTAGGGGCGCACTTTTCGGCACACCAAGCCCCCTTCAATTATTTGCAAATCAGTTAATTAATGCAAAAAGGGGCACGAGGGCATACTTTTTTATTGTTTTAGCCAGATAGAAATAAAAGCAAATCTATAGCATTTCCCAAAGGCTCACTGAGCGATTTGAGGTTTTATATTAAATAATGTGTAATTGGACTTTTTTTACAAAAAAGAAGCAAAGATTCGTAGGTTTATTTTTTTTTTCGTATATTTGCAGCAAAATAATCAATGACATAACCAAATATGAGTGACTTAAAGATAACAGTCAAGGATTTTAGGGCCATTCACAGTGCAGACATAGCCTTGAATGGAATTACTGTCATTGCTGGCGTGAACGGAAGCGGCAAGAGTTCCCTGTCAAGATTGCTCTATACGATATTTGATAAGGTGAAAGCATTAGACGATGTCTATTACCATGCTTTTAGAAAGGATTTTTTGCCAATAGAAGAAGTTTGTCAGCAAATATCACACACATTGAAACCTACAGATTTAAATCAACTTCCCGGAATAAGTGTTGAAGAGATACGTAATGACGTTCAGGCAGCCATTTCTTTATTGGCAGAATCTTTCAGTCAAGACGAGAAGATCAAAAGACTTCTCAGTATCATCAAGTATAACTTAGGAATAGAGATAAAAAACAAAGAAGACTTATATCTCATATTGGATATATACGACAAAATAGTAGCCAAATACGAAGAGAGGAAGAAGAATCGATCGTTTAGAGAACTTGGTAACATCATTGCGTCTGAATTGCAAGAAGAGAACATCGTAAACGAAATCTCTGTTTCTGAGTATGGCTATACATTCTTTGGACCAGATGTAGAGAGTGTTCCCTTGTTGCATAGTGTCAAGTTCTGCACATATATTGATACGCCTAAGAAGATGGAGGTGCCATCCTTTTATAGTGAATGGAATCATATCAAGAACTCGAAAGATGTATTATATAATCAAGAGATAAACCAATATCTGTCTGACAAGATACTTAAAGGAGAAACTTCCTATTCTGAGAAATCTGACACTTTAATCTATCAGCGCAAAGATGGTCAGACATTCAATCTTTCACAGAGTGCCACAGGTGTGCAGGCTTTCGCTTTCCTTCAGTTGCTATTGAAGAAAGGTCTTATCAATGATCGTTCACTCATCATCATCGACGAGCCAGAAGCCCATTTGCATCCCCAATGGATAGTGGAATATGCCAAGGTGTTAGTGGAACTTAACAAGAAGACAAAAGCCAGATTCTTTATTGCCACCCACAGCACAGATATGGTTAGTGCCCTCCGTTATATTTCTGAAAAAGAAGAAACGCTTGATAACCTTACGTTTTATCGGGCCATACCATCAGATGCAGATGCCTATACCTACGACTATCAGGATATGGGTACAGACATCGAACCAATATTCGAGTCTTTCAACAAGTCGTATGAACTGATAGAGAAATACGGAACAGACAATGGCTGATTATACGATAACAAGTCCGAAAGACATCCGAATTAAGAGTCTGCTGTTGTCAGACATTCAAGGCCTGCACACTCTTCTAAAGAAAGAAGGGTGTATAGATAGCGAGAATAAATTCACGGATGAACAGAAAGCAATAGCTCTTGATGAGATTCAAACGCGAATAGCCCGACAAAACAAGACGGACAAACAAGCCTCTGCTGATATGCTGCTGTGTGTTACAGGGAACAAGTATCTACTGGCAGATGCAAAGTTTAATAGTACCAACGTAAAGAACATTTCATCCACAGAGTTGAGATCAAAGCTGAGTTGCTCAAAATCCCTTGTTCTCTCCGATGATTACACTTATGCTAATGCTTTCTACTTATTGTTCAAACAAAGCGTACTAACTCCTACCCAATACAACCGCCTAAAACGCCAGTTTGCAGGAAAGCCCCAGTTCCGCTTTATGAATGCAATAGAGTTTAGAAAATTGTTTGATTAAAACAAAACAACAGAAAAAGTCATGGCAATACTTACCGTTTATACTAAATTGTTGGATAAGTCACTTAGCGGAGCCCGTATCATAGACATGGGTAGCACACGTACTTGTCGGCTCTATGTAATTCCCCGTGAGCAACTTACATTGGTTTCAAAGGAAAAACTTTTGCACCAATATTGTTTCTATGTTCTGCTGGGACAAACGTTAGATAGTACTCCCAAGGCTTATATAGGCCAAAGCAATGACTTCCTGCATCGGGTAAAGGACCATCAGAGCAAAAAAGACTTTTGGGATACAGCTCTTGTTTTTGTGTCAAAGGCCAATGAAGTCTATGCCAGCGAGGTTCTATTCTTAGAATATCTTGGCATAAAGAAGGCCATGGAAGCTGGTACTTATTCTCTTGACGAGAACAAACAGATTCCCCAAAAGCCAAGTATCGCCCCCGATAAAGAGAACGACATGGAATTGTTCTTTGATGAAATCATGTTCCTCACAAAGTTTTATGGCCGTGATATCTTCGAGCCTTCAGAAGATTCGTCCAAGGCGGAGACTCACGAACAACCACATACTTTTTATATGGATGCACCTAAGAGTGGTGTAAAGGCAGCGTTAGACTATTATCCCTCAGACAATCGCTATGTAATTAAGGCAGGTAGTCGTATTCGTGCCAAAGCAACAAAAAGTATTCCCGCTGCCATTCGTAAACGTCGTGAAGAACTCTTCGCCATCCCCTCTATCATGCATCCTGAGGGAGATTTCTATGTCCTTAAAATGGATGTAGAGTTACTTGTTACTTCCCCTTCAGCTGCTGCCAGTTTCTGTACAGGTACCGCAATGCAAGGCACCACAGCATGGATTGATGCAGAGAAAAAGTCATTTGCGAATGTCTTTAAATAAAAAAGTGCTGGATGAGATAAGGAAAGAAAAAGAAATAAAATGAAAGACTATATACAACTAGGATTGGACAACGGCTATATCTCCTTTAATGAAGATAGATCACGTATTATATATATAAGTCAAAACAAAGAGCGTAATTACAATAACCCAGAAGAGAAAGTTCAAGCAATAGCTTTTCTCAAATTGTTTTTTGATTATCATTACCCTGTAAGTAGGATTAAAATGTTTGTTCCCGTTAAAATGGGTAGTGATATGAAAGAAGCAGATATTGTTGTTTATGATGATGATATGTGTTTAGCGCCTCATATTGTTGTTGAATGTAAACGTCAAGATATTAGCGAAGCAGAGTTTCAGCAAGCAATAGAACAAGCATATAGTTACTCATTCTCATTACCATGTAATGTCAAATATGTTTGGGTTACTTCTGGAATCCGAAACGAATATTATGAAGTTGACAAGAATTTAGATACGAGAAATCAAATTCCAGACATTCCTCAGTTCGGAGTTGAAACAATTGCATCTTATAAGTATGTATATGGCGCGCAATACATGGAACATGAGGATGGGAAACAGCAATTCTTCGACCTCTCTGTTATTGATCAATCTGAACTAACACGCAGATTTAAACAAGCTCATGATGCATTATGGGCTGGTGGACAATTGAATCCTTCCGAGGCTTTTGATGAGCTTGATAAACTTATCTTCTGCAAGATTTGGGATGAGCGTAAACCTAGAAAAATAGGCGAACCATACGATTTTCAAATTATTACTGTATCCAAACATGAAGAAAAGAATGCTGATAATAGAAGAAACAAAGAAAACAAAAATCTACTAAATCGTATCAAAGCATTATACGAGGAAGGACGGAAAAAGGACAAAGAGGTATTCCGTGATGATATCCGCCTAACTCCAGAAAAGGTAAGGACTGTTGTAGGCTATCTTGAAAGTGTGAATCTTGGTGAGACAGACCTTGATAGTAAAGGGCGAGCATTTGAGACATTTATGGGGTCCTTCTTTAGAGGAAACTTTGGGCAATATTTTACCCCTCGCGAAATTGTGAAGTTTATTGTCGATGTAATGCCTATCACGAAAGACTCGAAGGTTCTTGACACTTCTTGTGGAAGTGGTGGATTTCTCCTTTATGCCTTAAATAAAGTTCGTGAAAAGGCAACAGAATACTACCCAAATCATAATAATGATGCCAAACAATATGCAAAGTGGTTCCCATATTGGCATGATTTTGCAGAAAAGAATCTATATGGTATCGAAATTAGCGAGCAGATATCACGTGCTGCAAAAATGAATATGATTATTCATGATGATGGTCATACGAATGTTATTACATCTGATGGTTTGGTTTCTGATGAGATAATCTTTGAGAAGACGAGTAACAAAGGTTTCAAATATGGTACATTTGATTTCATCATCACCAATCCCCCATTTGGAAGTACTATCCGACAAAGTGAGCAAGCATACTTAAAGACTTACCAACTTGGTAAGAAAGAAGAAGATTGGTTAGCAGTAAAGGCTCAACCAGATAATACTCGTGACGGCCAGAGTACAGAAGTCCTTTTCATAGAACAAGACTATAAGTTTTTGAGAGAAGGAGGGTATTTAGCGATAGTACTTCCTGACGGTATCTTAACTAACAGCAGTATGCAATATGTGAGAAGCCAGATAGAAGACTGGTTCCGTATTGTTGCGGTTATTAGTATGCCGCAAACAGCATTTACCGCAAATGGTGCTGGTGTAAAGAGTTCAGTGCTATTCCTCCGTAAATGGAAGAATGATGAGACAAAAGAACTAATTGAAGCCAAAAAAGAGATACAAGACACCCTACTTAGGGACAGCAATTATCTTGCTCTACGAGCCCAATGGGACAAAGAAATTAAGCAAAAGCAGAAACTTAAAGCTGAAGGGATAAAAGGCAAACAACATATTTCTGCAACCGCAGCCAAACAGACGGAAGAATACAAGTCTTGGAACTCAGCAATGCTCGAAGAGTATGCTACAAAGATTGACGAATTGAAAACCAGTCTGACAGAACAATATCAACAGGCAAAGCAAAATACGCTTCCCGATTATCCTATCTTTATGGCTATTGCCGAAGAGATTGGATATGACGCGACTGGCAAGAAAACTGCCACGAATGAGTTGGATGTGATAGGTGAAGAACTTAAGAAGTTTATTGCTACATTATGAATTACCAAGTTCCTCAACATATTGACAGCAACAAAGTCTTCATCGTTAATCGATCAGAGATAGAAGGAAGATTGGATCCTGAGCCATATCATAATGAGCGAAAAGATGCCATTAAAAGGATAAAAAAGGCTGGTGATTATTTGCCTCTTTCCTCTGTTGTTTCTTTCAAGAAATCTATAACTACAGATATAAAGTGTGGAGACATCTATGTGGGATTGGAAAACATAATTTGCGATATCGGAGAATATGTTGAAACTACAGAAAAACTAAGTATATCAACTGCTGCAACTTTCGAAAAGGGAGATATTCTCTTCCCTAAACTTAGACCGTATTTAAACAAAGTATTTTATGCAACGTTTGATGGCCTTTGTTCAACTGAGTTTCATGTGTTGAAATCTAATGGAGTTAACGCTCAATATCTATCTATTTTTTTGAGGAGTTCATTAGTTGTGAATCAAACTAAACATCTTATGACAGGAAACACTCTTCCACGATTGCAAACAGAAGATGTTAGAAGTTTATTAATACCCATCCCTTCTACAGAAATTCAAAGAAAGATAGTGGACTGTTATAAATCTGCTAATAACTGCAAACTTCAGAAGGAACATGAGGCAAAAACTCTTATTGGAAGCATTGACAAGTATTTGCTTAATGAACTTGGTGTTTTATTACCAGAACATCAGACAGACTTGAAAGACAGGTTATTTACTATAAATAAAAACACCCTAGAGAATCGTTGGGACCCTTATTATTCACAAAAGTATTTTAGGGAAGCATTTGCTGATTTGGAATCTTGTAAGTATCCTATTGTAAATCTCAAAACCATAGCAAAACTTATTACAAGTGGTATTACTCCAAAATCAAAAGGTGATGCATATACTGAAGACAAAGAGATGGGTGTTCCTTTTATTAGAAGCGGTAATATCTCAATTGAAGGAGAATTGGACTTTAATGACCTGCTGTATTTGAAGCCAGAAATTCATGAAACACTGATGCATTCATCTCAGTTGCAAAAGAATGACATCCTCATAGCCATTGTAGGGGCTACTATTGGGCAGGTTGGGATCTATCTTTATGATGGTGAAGCTAACATCAATCAGGCAATTGCACTTGTCCGATTGAAAGATGGATATAATGTTCAATTCATAAAAGAATTGATAAAATCAAGTATAGGCCAACTTTCTCTTGATCGACTGAAACGTCCTGTTGCCAGAGCTAATATCAATTTAGAGGAAATATCCACAATTAAGGTAGTTTTACCTCCATTGGATAAGCAACAAGAAATCGCAAATCATATATTGGAGATTCGCAAACAAGCAAAAGCCTTACAAGATGAGGGTAAGAATGTATTAGAGCAAGCTAAGAAAGAAGTTGAACGAATAATAATTGGAGAATAAGAAATATGGCTGTTAATAGTGACACTAATCTAAGGAATCCCATAGTCAAGTGGTTCAGTATAGTTATAATTTTAACAATGCTAATCCACATAGGCTATTTATGTTATACGGGGTGTATTTTCTCAAAGTCTCAGTATAAAGTTGTCAAAGAACATGTTAATCATATTGCAAAAATAGATTCCATATTCTTTAGCATGAAGGAAATTATTTTAAATACAGATTCAGGAATGATTTCTAATGCACCTGCTTTACTCTCACAATTACAAAAGGATTCTGCGCTATTTCGACGAGAAGTTCTACTCTCTCAAGAGGAAATGAGTAATCTTACGGAATTGCACTTAAACAAGTTGGGAAATGATTACGATCAAATTGGAATATGGTTTGGAGTTGGAAGTGTAATATTCCTTGTCATAAGTTTCTTTTCTATGTTTAAAATTGAAGAAAGTAAAAAAGATGCAAAGAATGTGCTTGAAGATGTGAAGCGAAAGGGTAAAGACGCATCAGACGTTGTGAATGAAGTACAAGAACGGGCAGCCGGATTCGCACAATATTTAGATGGAATAAAACAAGAATACAATACGTTCGTAGAGCAAAGATCTTCCCAACTGGAAGAATTGGAAAGACATCTTTCTACAACACAATCAGAATCTAATGATAAGCTGAATTCGATAAAAAATTTGTTGGAAGAGGTTGAAACAAAGAATGAACAATACACATGGTCTATTAAGGCAATGCAAGAACAAATGCAGCAAATGGGAGAATTAACAGATATGTTAAAAGCCGTCTTGAAGAAATATGGAAAGGAGGCAACAAATGAACAATAATAATTATGGCCTAACAGGAGCCAATGTTTTTTCATATTTGACACAAGTTCAATCTGCATATTCAAGATATTTGCAGATGAGAACTCAACTAAGGCTGTTTGACAATAATCTTAAAGTAGCAAATGACGCTTTTGAAAAAAATCCAAATTTTCTAAATTTGGGGATTGTTCAAAACGCATGGAATCAAAAGTACAATCTTATGCAGCAGATACCATCAATTGCAGATAATATGGTGATAAATCTTGTTGCTGCTACAAAGACTGCTTTATCTTCTATGCAAATTTGCTTAGCAGACAATAATAATATGGGGGCTATACTTAACGAAAGTACGATGGCATCTATATGTACTTATGTAGAACAAAATACAAATCAATTGAGCTTACTGCCAAATTATAGACAACGATGCATTAACGAAGGAATTCCCATGCAAATAAGTGATGTAGAAATGAGAGTAAGAATGAGCGGTATTATTACTCCTAATTTTGATCATCTCAAATTGATTATTAGAGGTTATTAGTTTAATGCACCAAGATAAAAAACAGCCGAAAATATAGTTTAAAAGTTGTTCCTCTTTTGAGAGATTAGAACAACGGGACAAGAACAACGGGACAGGTTCCTGTTTCGTGAGTAAACAATAACAATAGAATCAGAAAAGAATCGTTATAGGAATATGGCACTACCAATTAACATAGAAGACTTGCTGAATAAGCGGAAGATAGAAGGTAATCGGATTGAGTTCAAGAAGGGTTGGAACCCTGCTGAAATTTACCACAGCATCTGTGCGTTTGCTAACGACTTCGACAACCTCGGAGGCGGTTATATTCTCGTGGGTGTGGAAGAGAATGAATACGGCATCGCAAAAAGGCCTGTAACCGGCATCAACATTGAAGCCGTGGACGGAATCCAAAAGAAGATGGTGGGGTTCAACAATATGTTCGACCCATACTACTTGCCAAGAACCTCGATAGAAGAGGTTGATGGGCAGCAGGTACTGGTGATTTGGGCACCATCGGGCGTGAACCGTCCGTATGCCATCCCGATGGATGTGACAGCAAAGGGAAAAAAGATGAAGTATTACATCCGAAGTGGGTCAAGCAGCATCGTCGCCAAAGGCGAAGTACTGGACGAACTGAGAGACATGGCCAACCGCGTGCCATTCGACGAACGTCCAAATCCGGAAATCACCCAGAAAGACATCTCAATGGTGCTGCTTCGCGACTATCTGGCCACTATAGGCAGTAAACTGGAGGCTTCGCTCTTCACTCAGCCATTGTCAGATACGCTGGAGCAGATGGAACTGATGACTGGCCCAACAGAGAATCGCATGATTAAGAATGTAGCTGCGATGATGTTCTGTGAGCATCCAGAGAAGTTTTTCCCTTATACACAAGTGGAAATAGTTCGCTTCCCAGAAGGAAAGATGCGCAATCCACAGAACTTTTCGGAAAAGACATTCAAAGGGAGTGTGCCACAAATTATCAAGCAGACGATGGATTATTTTCGTACCTATCTCTTGTTGGAGACGGTGCAGAAAGTCTCAGGCAGAGCGGAAGCCAACCGTTTCTGGAACTACCCGTATGATGCCCTGGAAGAGGCTGTTGTCAACTCCATGTATCATAGAGACTATCAGCAGCATGAACCAGTAGAAATAACAATAGAGCCGGAAGGTGTTTCTATTCTTAACTGCCCAGGCCCTGACCGTAGCATTCCAATGTTGGCTATAGAAAAGGGTGACAATCTAAAAAGCAGGCGATACCGTAATCGTCGCTTGGGTGATTTCCTGAAAGAACTGGATTTGACGGAGGGGCGTTCAACAGGCATTCCTACCATTCAAGAGAAATTGGCTGCAAATGGTTCTCCTCGTGCTACTTTCGAAACAACAGAAGACCGTCTGACGTTTCTAATTCATATCCCTGTGCATGCAGGTTCGGAAAAAACTACGGAGACAGCTACGGAGACAGCTACGGAAAAAACTACGGAGACAGCTACGGAGACAGCTACGGAGAAAACTACGGAGAAAATAGTTAGGTTAATAAGAGAGAACCCTCACATCACCAATAAAGAACTGGCTGCAGCCTGCGGTATTACTGAGGATGGTGTCTATTGGAATACTAAGAAGCTAAGAAAGAACAACATCATTCGACGTGTTGGCGGTGATTTCGGTGGACATTGGGAGGTATTGATATAGTAAAGGCACATAAGGCACTTAAAAAATTATGACGACACCAACATTATTCAAGGAATACACCTGGCTGGTAAATACCATCGAAATCAGGCGGGACGGTTCTTCTGATCATTTCTGGGTTTGGCATATTATTAAAGATGGAAGATGTATGATGGAAGATGGAAGATTTTATAATTATGCGAAGAATAAAACCTTTATAAGAATATGGCACTACCAATTAACGAAGAAGACCTGCCGGGTGGCCTCGTAGTTGAGGGCAACCGAGTGGAATATAAAAACGCAATAAGAATATATGGGTAAAATATCAATCCGCTTTTATAAAGATTATAAAGTTCGCGCCGTATGGGACGAGGAGCACAATCATTGGTGGTTCTCGGTACTTGACATCGTAGGTGCTATCAATGCGCAAGATAATCATGAGAAGAACCGTAACTACTGGAAGTATCTAAAAGCTAAATTGCGGAAAGAACAAAGCGAGGTGGTTAGTGACACTACCCAACTGAAATTGACTGCTTCTGATGGGAAGAAGTACAATACTGATGTTATCAGTCAAG
>JAEEGL016033368.1_pt1 | contig 10600 bp, 8 predicted proteins | sample 9134231 | NCBI WGS metagenome assembly JAEEGL01 (sample SAMN16246548, study PRJNA631951) | gut metagenome | biome: gut microbiome; feature: rumen; material: fiber-attached | host: Bos | place: Iran: Karaj | collected 2018-10 | reverse complement strand
TGACCGTTTTTCTTGTGGTATCCGGATTTTCTCTTGTACTTGTATACAATAACCTTCTTACCTCTGCCCTGCTCCATAACGGTAGCAGATACGGTAGACTTTTCTACATCAGCGCCAACCTTTAAAGAATCGTCGCTGACAGCAATTACATTATCAAAAGTAACGGTATCGCCTGCTTCTGCTGCAAGCTTTTCTACTTTGATAATATCTCCTTCGGAAACTTTATACTGCTTTCCACCGGTTGCGATAATTGCGTACATAAGGCACCTCCTTATTCTTAAAAACTCGCTGATTGTGGTGCTTTGAAGCGATTCCGTAAAATCATTTCGCAGACTTTTACCTCATCATGCGGCATACTCAAATAATATAGCACTAGAAGATATTATTTGTCAAGATAATTATAGTTATTGAGCATGAAGACTTTAGTCGCATTATGCTCGCGCGGAACGCATGCTGCGATGCAGTAAATCGCTATTCGCATAAAACAACTTGAGGGGTGCTCATCGCACCCCTCAAAACATCGTACCTGATAAATTGTTTTACAGTTCGCTCATCAGCTTCATCTTGTAGCTGTTGTACTCGTCCTCGCTGAGCATTCCGGTCTTCTGCAAATCCATAAGTTTCTTTGCTTTAACCTGGAACTCATCCATGGTGCTGTACTCGCCAAAGATTTCTTCGATGAACTTCTGCTTTCTCTGCTCGTATTCGGATTCGGAGATGATTCCAATCTTCGGAAGAGAAATGTAAAGCTCAACCTTGGTGATGTAATCTTCTACCTGATCTACCTTACGAAGCAATTCCACCTTCTTGGTATGGAAATCCATTTCGGATAACCAGTTGCAGCGCTTCAAAGCCATAAGTCTTTCTACAACGCCCTGAAAATCCGGAACGTTCTTCCAAGGAATGTTTGCGAAGGTTTCTACTACGTTTGCCTGTTTTCTGCGGAGTTCTCCGTCAGAAATCAGTCTTGCTTCCACAAGTGCAGGCCATTTGCTTAACTTTGCTTCCAGAGTAGGAATGCTGTCGTACTCGGATACATCGATGATGTCGATCAAGCCCTGAACCTTTGCTTTGTATTCGTCTTCGGTTAAGAGTTCTGCATCCTTTAAGATCGGCCAACGCTCCAACTTCGTAACCAGAAGTTCGTGAGAATCGGTATCTCTGAAATCAACTTCGGAGATGATCTCTGCTTTCTTCTCCTGGAATTCCTGCTCGTCGATCATGCCGCCGAGTTTGAGGAAAGGAAGTTTGGAAATATTGTCTTTGTACTGCCCGAGATCAGCCACATTGGTATCGCAGCATTCGCGGATAATGTCGATCTTTCTGGTTTCGAATTCGCTGTCGGAAAGCATTCCGCATTCCTTTAATACAACGAGCTTCTGAACCTTTTCGTTGAAGTCCGTCATACCGCAAAGTTCGCTGACAAGCTCTAACTTCTTGTCTTCGAATTCCTTGTCGGTCAACATTCCGATTTCCTTTAAGCTGTAAAGCTTTTCCATACGCTTCTGGAAATCGCCGGAATCCTTTTCCTTCTCCTTCTTTGCAGGAGCTGCGGGCTTGGATGCCTTTAAAACAGGACCTTCCGGAGCGGGTGCAGGTGCTGCCTTAGGAACAGGCGCAGGTGCGGGAGCCGGAGCAGGTGCGGGAGCCGGTGCAGGATTGTGATTCATTCTGCTGGATCCAACAGGTGCCTGCTGCTGTTGCTGCTGCATCTGAGGGTTTCTGGTTAGGATTGCGCTTCCTACGGGGCTTTCTTCGCCTCTCATAGGGGATTCCTGCTTGATTACTACATTCTGAGCAGGAGCTTCCATCTTCTTGGGAACAGGGGCAGGTGCCACTGCGGAAGGTGCTGCTGCAGGTGCGGGAGCAGGAGCTACGGGTGCTGAAGGACGAGCGATCGGCTGACTCTGGGTCGTTGCCTGACGTACTTCCTTGGATGCGCCTCCGCCACCGTGAGACTCTTTCATCTGTCCGATTTTCTCAATGACGATATCGATATCCTTCATGGAAGGGAAAATCGTCTGAGCCTTCTTTGTGCCATACAAAGAGGTAAGACGGGTGTTCATAATCAGTGCGGTGTTGCCCTGATATTCGCCCTTGAAAACTTCTCTTACGTCGTTAATCGGATAATCGAAATTGTCGATGTAACCGTTACGACCTTCTTCGTTACAGATAAATGCCTTTCCGGAAATCTTGCCATCCTCAATTTTTAAGAAGAGCTTCTCTCCGCTTTTTAACAGCTTATTTTTAATGCTGCCGCCGTAATTACAAGTAAATACTTGAGCGTTTGCCATTAAAGTAAACCTCCCTTTCATTCCCAATATACACACCGCTTTTGGTTTACATATTTCATCTTTAAGAGCGAAAAAACAACAAAAAATCTAAAAAATTAGATTCTTGCGTTGCTCAGATTGCATATATATCCTTAGCGGATATGAATATAATAACAATAAAGACGTCCTTTTTCAAGTTTTTTTTCGACAAATCTTACAAAAAACACAAACTCGTCACAAACTGAAAATCTCGGTCAGCGAACGTCCTGTTTTTCTGCGTGAAATCTCGAGTAAACCGAGTTTTGTGAACCCTGAAATGTTCATATTTTTTTCATAATTCAGGGGGTGATTCGACATGATTTGAATGATTTCCTTCCGGTCGGCATCGTTTTTCATGTTGATGTAGTCGATTATGATGATTCCGGAAAGGTTTCGAAGCAGAATCTGGCGCATGATTTCGTCGGCTGCTTCGGCGTTTACGGCCAGATAATGATCTTCTTCCGATTTCCTGGCGGAACTTTTTGCTGTATTTACGTCAATTACGGTCATGGCTTCGGTGGGCTCGACGGTAATATAGGCGCCTGATTTCAGCCAGACTTTCCTGCCGAGGGCTTCTTTGAGCTTGCTTTCAATGCCGTAGAGAACTTTAAGCGAAACCAGGGAGTCCTGATACAATTTAGGGGTTGTGAACGATATTTCGGAGGCGCCGAAGACCGCTTCCATGCCGGCTGCGATGGTGGATGCGCTTTCTGACAGAATATCGAACGTCTGCGGATTGTCGGTCAGAACGCGAATTTTGCCGCTGTCTCCATAACTTTTCGATATTTCTTCCACCATACGAAGTGATTTGCCGATATAATCCTCTCCTCCCCGAAGCACGGAAAAATCGGTTCTTGTCTTCGCTTCTGCAATCAGTTTTTCATCCGAAACAGCCTTGGCGGACGCGAGCTTTCCTTTTGAGGGCTCTTTGGAAATGCGAATCAGCACATTGTCGCCGCATTTGAATCCCGAATTCTCTCTGGAAAGATTCGCGGTTTTCGAAAGTTCGTCCGTGTGTATAAAACATTTTTGTTTGTCTCCGAGAAGAAGAAAAGCGGCGTTGATATCTTCTTTTAATTCCGATATTTTTGCAATGCAGATCGTATCGACCGGCATAACATCGCTTTTGCAGAATGCAAAAAGAAGCTTTCCTTCGCGCTCGAAAAACACGGATTCTTTACCGTGAAAATCCGTATAAATTAAGGCTTTATCGGTGTTTATCGACTCGGTCAATAATGCGCCGTCCATATTTTTCGGTGCAGGTTTGATCAATGTGTTTTCCTCTTTATAATTTATACAATTGCAACTTGTAAAAAGCTTGTTTACTTAAGAAAGCTGTTCCAGTCCGTAAATCAAAGGAACAGGTTCTCCCTGTTCGTCCGCTTTGCAGACTTCGGTACGGATAATCTGGTAATCCCAGGGTTTTAATTCGATTCCGAACGGCTTAAATAATGCATTCATTAATGTAGCCGGCTTTAGATTTCCGCCGGAGGAAGCATCCACGGTGAAATAAATTTCTTTGGAGTTTCCCCCAATCTCAAGTACCGCTTCTTTCAAATCACGCTCCTGAACTCCGCTTTTTGTTTCTTTATAAGAAAGAACGTGTTCGGAGCTTTTAAACGTTTCCACGGCTTTACCGATATATTCTTTTGTATCTTCCCGGTGCATTACGATGCGATAAGATGCAAATGCAACGGATGCCATCGCATTTTTGGACTTCTCAGGCAAAAGATATACACCTAAGATTGACATTCCTTCGCACATTTGAGCGTCCAGATCACCTTTAAAAAGCTCACAGCCGTCCAAAGACGTTACTTCCATGTCAAAATACTCGCTTTCGGATTCCACGCCGACACCGAGGGGAGCCGCAAACGAAAGAATCTGGTGCGGCGAAAAGCCCTCGGAGTATTTTACGGGGATTTTTGCCGCTTTAATTGCTTTTTGCACGAAACGCATAATGTCGAGGTGCCCGATGAACTTGACCGGCCCGAATTTGGAAAATCTTACTCTTAATTTCATATCATTTTCCTCCCGGGCAATAGAATCCCACGCCGTAACTTGCCGCACCGCATCCCTGGCACTGCGCCCTGCAGTTTGCAGTTACTTTTTCGTTCAGCGCATTCTTCCATTCTCTTAACAAAAATGCCTTTGTAACGCCGATATCAATAAAATCCCAGGGGAAAACTTCATCGTCTTCCCGGGTTCTTGTCGTATAAAAATCAATCGATAAGCCACATTCATCAAAGCTTTCGAGCCATTTGTCATAATGGAACGTTTCGTTCCACGCATCAAAAATACAGCCATTTTCATACGCTTTTTCGATGACTTCTGCGATTTTACGGTCACCTCTTGCAAAAACGCCTTCCAGAACGGACACATCCGTATCATGCCAGTTGTATTTGATACTTCTCTGGTTTAACGTCTCTAAAATGCCGCAACGCGTCTGATACGCCTTTTCGCGGAATTCTTCCTGCGTGTTCATGGGAGCCCACTGAAACGCGGTAAAAGGCTTCGGAATAAAGAAGGAAGTACTTGCCGTAATCTGAATTTTCTGTCCGTTACGCTTCTCTTTCGGCACGGTATCGAAATAGACTTTTGCAATCTCGTTGCAGAGTTTTCCGATTCCCTTGATGTCTTCCTCGGTTTCGGTCGGAAGTCCGAGCATAAAATACAATTTTACCTTGTTCCATCCGCCTTCGAAGGCCATTTTGGAACCGCTTAAAATATCGTCCTCGGTCAGACCTTTGTTGATGACATTCCGTAGCCTCTGCGTACCGGCTTCGGGAGCAAATGTCAGTGATGTTTTCTTGACATCCTGCACCTTGTTCATGACATCGAGCGAAAACTGGTCGATTCGAAGCGAAGGCAGTGAAATGTTGATTTTATTCGCATCGCATTCGTCGATTAAGAAAAGCAAGAGTTCCTGCAAGTGCGAATAATCGCTCGAAGACAGGGAACTTAAGCAGATTTCCTCATGCCCGGTGTTTGCAATCAGCTCTTTTGCATACTGTTTTAAGACTTCCAGACTGCGTTCGCGAATCGGACGGTATAACTGTCCGGCCTGGCAGAAACGGCAGCCTCGGATGCAGCCGCGCATGATTTCAAGGACCAGACGGTCCTGCGTTGCCTTAATAAAAGGCAAAACAGGCCTGGTCGGATAATAAGTCTCCGATAAATCCTCCACAACCTCTTTCCGGACGGTTTTCGGAACATCGTCAAAAATCGGATCAAAGGACTCAATCAGACCATTTTCTTTGTATTTTACGTTGTACAGGGACGGCGCGTAGATTCCGGGTAATTGTCCTGCGTGATGCAAAAACTCTTCTCTCGAAACGCCTGCGGCACGGTCTTTTTTATATAAATCCAGAAGCTCGCGATATCGAGTCTCTCCTTCGCCGATATAGAATAAATCAAAGAATTTGGCAATCGGTTCGGGATTATAGGAACAGGGACCGCCGCCGATGACAATCGGATCGTCCCAGGTTCGTTTTCCTGCATCAAAAGGGATTTTAGACAAATCAAGAATCTGAAGAATGTTCGTATAGCACATTTCGTACTGAAGCGTAATCCCAAGGAAATCAAAAGATTTGACGGGATCCTGGCTTTCCAGTGCGAATAAAGGAATATCTCTTTCGCGCATAATCGCGTCCAGATCCGTTCCGGGAGAATAAACACGCTCGCACCAGGTATCCCCAAAGGAATTGAACATATCGTAAAGAATCTGAATACCCAGATGGCTCATGCCGATTTCGTATAAATCGGGGAAGCACATTACAAAACGAACGTCAATCAGGCTTTTATCCTTCATGACGCTGTTTTTTTCGCCGCCGATATAGCGCGCGGGTTTATCGATTTGCAAAAGGATTTCGTCCGGCAGTGCCAGTTTTCTCATCCTGTTTCCCTTTCATTATTACAATTCGTTACGTTTGCGGTATGACTACTCTCTTGCCGCAAGCTCCGAACAGATTTCTTCCCAGGTAATGCCTTTTTCCACCATTAATACCATGCAGTGATAGAGAAAATCGGAGATTTCGTACTTAATCTCTCCCGCATCCGGGTTTTTCGAAGCAATAATGATTTCGGAAGCTTCCTCACCGACTTTTTTCAGGATTTTATCGATGCCCTTGTCAAAGAGGTAATTGGTATAGGAGCCTTCCTTCGGATGCTCTTTACGGTCGCAGATAACGCCGTAAACCTGTTCAAATACTTTTAAAGGATTCTTTTCCGCATATTCCTTGGAAGCCACTTCATTAAAGAAACAGGTCGGATTGCCGGTATGGCATGCCACGCCGATCTGGGATACTTTTGCAAGAAGCGTGTCGTAATCACAGTCTGCATATAAAGCTTTTACATACTGGAAATGACCGCTCTCTTCGCCCTTTTCCCACTGTGCGTTGCGGGACCTGGAATAATAATTCATTTTGCCCGTTTTTAAGGTCGTATAGTAAGCTTCCTCATTCATGTAAGCAAGCATTAAAACGGCGCCGGTCTTATAATCCTGTGCAATTACGGGAATCAGGCCGTCTTTGTTTTTGCGAAGTTTCGACCAGGGGATTCCTGCCGCAAATGCGGATACCGAAACACCGCGTTCGGATAAAAGTCCCTTAATGGAGTTGATGCTGCTGGCGCTGTCGTTTAAAACCTTGCCGAATACGCCGGCAACGCTTTCAAGCGCCGTGATATCAAGCAGTTTTTCAAGGGTTACGTTCGGAAGGGAGTAATAAAGCGGTAATTCGATGGCTGCGCTTACATCTTCCGGTTTTACGCCGCCGAATACGAAACATCCGCTTGCGTAAGTTTCCGCAGCTTTTCTGTATACTCCGAGGTTGGAATAGTCATCAAAAGAAACGGTAATCCGGTCTTTACCGAAGCGTTTCGAAACATCTTCCAGCATATCCCAGTTGCTCTGCTTCGAAAGGTTTAAAACCACTTTCTTGGTATCCGCATAAATCAGTTTCTTGACATCTTCCTCTCGTTCGATCGGGAAGGATGCCATTACGGGGATTTCGCTTTCTTTCGTGATTTCTTTCAATGCTTTGATAGAAGCATCCTTGCCTTCGTCTCCGTCAGCAAAAATCGTTACATAGAACGCATCCGCATTGATATCTCCGTAATAACGGACATCTTTTGCAAGGCTTTCGTCAATGCAGTCCGTCAAAGCTTCGTCACGATAGACTCTGCCGTTTACTATGAATAACTGAATCATTAAACTCTTTTTCATATTTTAAACCTTTCAAAGCAATTACTTTACAGCACACCTTTCGTGCTGGGAATTCCGGTGCGTCCGCTGTCGGAAAGCGCAATGTTCAGTGCATTTGCAAATGCCTTAAACGTCGCTTCGATGATGTGATGCGTATTCTCTCCGTCCAGAACTTTAATGTGGATATTCATTCCCGCATTGTCCGATACGGCACGGAAGAATTCTTTTAGTGTTTCGGTTTCGAAATATCCGACGCGTTCCACGGGGAATACATAATTCATATTTAAGTATGCGCGGTTGCAAAGGTCCACGCTTACCAGTACAAGCGCATCATCCATCGGCTGGATAAAGGTCGCATAGCGGTTGATTCCCGCCTTATCTGCGCAGGCCTGTTTAATTGCCTGTCCGAGCACGATACCGATGTCTTCCACGGTGTGATGCGAATCAACATTCAAATCGCCCTTGCAGATGATTTTTAAATCAAAATCACCGTGCTTGGCGAATCCTTCAAGCATGTGATCGAAGAATCCGATTCCGGAATTAATGTCCGCTTTGCCCTCGCCTTTAATACGAAGTCCTAAAGTGATATCGGTTTCCTTTGTCTTTCTGGATAATACGATTTCATTTTTTTTCTCCGGTACCGCTTCTTTTACGGGTTCACTCTTTGCGGGCTCTGTTTTTACAGGCTCGCTCTTTACGGGTACGGTCTTTCCGTTAGCTTTTGTATTTTTCATGTCTGACTCCTTATTGGAATACGGGTTACATGTTGCTTATTTAAATCTTTCGCGAATCGAATTAGCGTGCGCTTCCAGTCCCTCTTCTTCGGCGAATCTCTCAATCTTTTCGGCTACTTCCTTTAAGCCTTCATATGAGAAATTGATGATGCTCGATTTTTTGATAAAATCGTCAACCGAAAGCGGCGAGAAAAACTTTGCGGTTCCGTTGGTCGGAAGTACATGATTCGGTCCTGCAAAATAATCGCCCAAAGGTTCCGAAGAATACTCTCCGAGGAAAATCGCTCCGGCGTTCTTTACCTTTGTCATGGTTTCGAACGGATTCGCGGTCAGAATTTCCAGATGTTCGGATGCGATATTGTTTACGGTCTTAATCGCCTCGTCCATGGTATTTGCAATTAATACAAAGCCGTATTTGGACAGGGATTTTTCAAGGATATCTTTTCTTTTTGCAAAGGGAAGACGCATTTCCACTTCCACAATGACATCGTTTGCAAGCTTCTCGGATGTGGTAACGAGAATTGCGGATGCCATTTCGTCATGTTCGGCCTGACTCATTAAATCGCAGGCGATGAACTTCGGATTGGCGCTTTCATCGGCCAGTACACAGATTTCGGAAGGACCTGCAACGGAATCGATGGATACGTAACCGTATACGTTCTTCTTTGCAAGTGCAACGAAAATGTTGCCGGGGCCGACGATTTTATCCGTTTTGGGAACGGATTCGGTACCGAATGCCATGGCTGCAACGGCCTGTGCTCCTCCGACTTTATAGATTTCGGATACGCCGGCAATCTTTGCGGCTGCCAGTGTTCCGGCATTTACCTTTCCTTCCGCGTTCGGAGGCGTGCACATAATAATGTGCGGGCAACCTGCCACAAGTGCGGGAACGATGTTCATCAGAGTGGATGACGGATATGCCGCCTTGCCTCCCGGAACATATACACCGACGGTTTCAATCGGCGTAATGCGCTGTCCGAGAATGCTTCCCGACGGATATGTATGGAAGAAGGACTGGCGAACCTGCATTTCATGGAAGTTTTTGATGTTTTCAAAAGCTTCTTCCATGACTTTGATGTATTCGGGATCCAGTGAATTGTATGCTTCTTCGATTTCTTCTTTCGTTACTCTGATATTCTTGGCGTTCAAAGCGAACTTGTCGAATTTTAAAGTATATTCGAAAATCGCTGCATCCCTGCGTTCCTTTACGTCATTTACAATGTTCGAAACAATCTGTTCGAACTGTCCGTAGTGATTCGGGCTTCTTTTTAAGAGTTCGTCGAGGACGTCTTTTTCGTTTTCTTCGGTTAAAAAAAGTTTATTCATTGCGTAAGCTCTCCCTTAACTTCTCTATTATATCGTAAATTCGTTCATTTTGCATCTTCATGCTGACCTGATTTACGATGACCCTTGCGGACAGAGGACGAATCTCCTCCAAAACATCGAGGCCGTTTTCACGCAGGGTGCTTCCGGTTTCCACGATATCGACAATGACGTCGGATAAGCCGACAATCGGACCGAGTTCGACGGAACCGTTTAATTTAATGATATCGACGGTCTGGTTCTTCTGATTAAAGAAATAATCTTTTGCGATGGTCGGATATTTCGTTGCCACGCGTATTCTTTCGCGGTGCTGCAAAAGTTCCCTTGCACTCTCCGGTCCGCAAACGCACATGCGGCATTTGCCGAAGCCTAAATCCAGAACTTCGTATACGCGACGATTTTCTTCTAAGATAATGTCGCTTCCCACAACGCCGATATCCGCCGCGCCTGCTTCCACATAAGTCGGTACATCGGGACCTTTGGCCAGGAAAAATTTTAACTTGTATTCTTCGTTGACAAACACGAGTTTTCTTGTGGATTTGTCCTTCATTTCCTCGCAGGTAATGCCGATGGATTCCAAAAGTTCCAACGTTTTCATTGCGAGGCGGCCTTTGCAGAGTGCAAAAACCAAATATTTCTGATCGGTATTGATATTATCCATTTTATCTCCTGTATCGGGCAGCCGGTCTTTCGCTTAATTTGCGTTTCTGATTAAAACGGCCGCTTTGCCTTCTTTTCTTAATGCATCCGCTTTTGCAACGGCTTCTTCATAAGTATCTTCCGTATAAGTAATTACGGTTTTATCGGTTTTGGAATCCTTAATTTCGACGCCCTGCCTGCGGATTGCAGTCTGGATTTCGTCTATCATGAATACGCAACCGACCGCGGGGGCCTCCTTGCCGAATTTTTCAATCAGATTATCGTATCTTCCGCCTTTGACGATTGCATTTCCGACGCCGTATGTGTATGCGGTGAAAATGATGCCGGTATAGTAATGATACTTTGAAAGCATGGTCAGGGCGAAGGAAATG
>JAEEGL015199899.1_pt1 | contig 10600 bp, 8 predicted proteins | sample 9134231 | NCBI WGS metagenome assembly JAEEGL01 (sample SAMN16246548, study PRJNA631951) | gut metagenome | biome: gut microbiome; feature: rumen; material: fiber-attached | host: Bos | place: Iran: Karaj | collected 2018-10 | reverse complement strand
TGCTCCGGGGCGTCTCATTCTGTCTGCAGCACGGCGAGATGGTCGCGCTCGTCGGCCGCAACGGCGCGGGCAAATCGACGCTGGCCTCCCTCATCTGCGGCTTCCTTAAGCCGGATGGCGGAGAGATCCTACTCGCCGGAAAGGATATTTCTCCTCTCTCGGTCAAGGAGCGCGGAGAGCACGTGGGACTCGTGATGCAGAGCCCGAACCAGATGATCTCCAAGCCCATGATCTCCGAAGAAGTCGGCCTGGGCCTCACCGTGCGCGGCGTGCCCGCGGAGGAAGTCACGGAGCGCGTGAACCGCGCGCTGAAGATCTGCGGCCTCTACCCGTTCCGCAACTGGCCCGTCTCCGCTCTTTCTTTCGGACAGAAAAAGCGCGTCACGATCGCCTCGATCCTGGTCATGGATCCCGAGATCCTCATCCTGGACGAGCCCACTGCAGGACAGGACTACCGGCATTACACCGAAATCATGGAGTTCCTTCGCACGGTCAACCGCGAGACCGGCATCACGATCCTGATGATCACGCACGATATGCACCTGATGCTGGAGTACACTGACCGCGCGCTCGTCATCGCGGACGGGACGCTCCTCGCGGACAAAACGCCCTCGGAGGTCCTCACGGACGAGGCGCTGACAGAGGCGGCGGACCTGAAGAAGACTTCTCTCTATGACCTCGCCGTCCGCTGCGGCATCGAGCCGCCGTCCGAGTTTGCGGACCGCTTTATCGCCTATGAGCGGGAATACATGCGGAACACAGCGGTGGATGACGGGACCGTGAAAGAGGAAGGAGGTGTGAAATGAGCCGTCTCCTTTCCTACGAAAAAAAAGACACCTGGGTCCATGAACTCTCCGGCGTCACAAAGCTGATCTTCTTCCTCCTGTGGAGCCTCACCAGCGCGATGACCTATGACACGAGGGTCCTGCTCACCATGATAGCGGTCAGCCTTGTCGTCCTTAAGATGAGCAGGACGGAGTTCCGTCAGGTCTCCTTCGTCTTCAAGGCGATCCTTGTCTTCATGGTCCTGAATGTGATCGCGATCTTCGTCATCGCGCCGTACGAGGGCTGCCGCATCTACGGGAGCCGCACGGACCTCGTCCGTCTGTACGGAAACTGCTGGCTCACGAAGGAACAGCTTTTCTACCTGTTCAACATCGTGATCAAGTATTTCACCATCATTCCCGCGGTGTTTACGTTCCTCATCACAACAGATCCCAGCGAGCTCGCGGCTTCCCTGAACAGGATCGGCGTCAGCTACAAGCTGACGTACGCCCTCGCGATCTCACTCCGCTACATCCCGGACATCCAGGACGAGTATCACCGGATCCGCAATGCGCAGGAGGCGCGCGGCATCGAGATGAGCGGCAAGGCGAAGCTGAAGGACCGGATCGTCCGCACCGCGAGCATCATCTTCCCGCTCCTTTTCACGACGATGGAGCGGATCGACACCGTCAGCAACGCGATGGAGCTGCGCGGTTTCGGCAAAAAGAAAAAGCGGACGTGGTACTCCGCGCGCCCGCTTAAGAGAAACGATTATCTTGTCCTTGTCCTGACGGTCCTGTTCTGCGCCGTCTCGCTTTTCATCACCTACCGCGACGGGAGCCGGTTCTGGAATCCGTTCCGGAGCTGATCTTCCCGGGAAAGCCCGGCAAGGCCCATATCATTCCGCCGTCAGAACACTCCCGACGAAGGCGATATCATCCCGCAGGATCGCTTCTGCTTCCTGCGGGGAGCCCGCGCTCTTATACCCGCTCTCGAAGATGATCCATCCTCTGAACCCCTGCTCCTCCATCGCCTTCAGGATCCCGCGAACGCCGCCGAAGCGGTCATCCTGCGCGATGGGATACGGTCTCCCGTCCCGCCCGTGCTTCAGGTGCGCGTGGATGTAGTGCGGCGCATATTTCCTGTAGACCGGAACCGGGTCGATGCCGCGGGACGACATGTTTTCATTGTCGAAAAGCATGAACAGCGTCCCCTCATATTCTTTCAGTTCCTCCAGAACGATATCGTAGAATTCTTCCGGAAGCACAGCTTCATGCCCGATCTTCACGCCGTATTTCACGCCGATATCACAAGCGTATTTCAGGCACCGGATCGTCTGGTCCAGTTCCTCCCGGCTCTCGATCCATCCCTCAAAAAAGCTGGGCATGTGCACCGCCGGGGCGCCCATCGCCCGCGCGGCTTTGAGCGCGAGGCTGATATTGTACATGCACTCCGCCTCCCGCTCCGGGCGGCTCATGCCGATGTCGCACAGCACGTTGATCGCGAGGATGGAAGGCTCAAGTCCGTACCGCGTGAGATCTTTCTTCCATTGCAGCGCCCAGTTTTCCGTCGTGGATTCATCCGTACAGGCCTTGTTGTCGAACTCCATGCTGATCGTATTAAGGCCGATTTCTTTCGCCCATGCGAGGAGCCCTTCTCCCTGGTACGGGGCCTCCCACTGTGTCACTCCGATGCCCTTGAACATGCCGGTACCTCCTTAGTGCTGACGCTTCCGCCCGGTGGCTTTATTGTTTCTGCTGCCGCACCGCGGCTTCCTCCGCACTCATTATATCATCCGGAGCGCTTCCGGCGCTGCCGTCCTATGCCGCTGCCTCTCCCCGGACGGCGGCGTCGCAGCGGTCCTCCGGAACCACGGTACATGTAATGCCCGCCGCCTCGAGCTGACGGAGCGCACCGGCACCGATCCCGCGGCAGACCACGCGGTTCACGGTACAGTTTTTCAGAAGTCCGATCTTCTCCTTCGTGCCGCGAAGACCGGAGGAAGAGATCATTGAGCCGAGCACCTGCCCGTCCCTGACAAAGCTGATGCGGAAACATTCTGCCTGCTCGAACAGCGCGCAGTAAGATCCTCCTCCGCACGCGACCGCAACTGCTTCACTCTTCAGGATCTCGACCTGCCTTCGGACTTCCTCCGCGTCGACCGCACCCTGCTTCTTTCCGCCTCTGCAGCCGGAGCAGGAACCGCCGCAGGAGCTGCAGTTCCCGCCGCAGGAGGATCTGCCGCTCACAAGGCTCCGCACACAGAAAAAAACGATCACCGCGAGAAGCGCCAGTATCAGGATCGTCGCTATGGAACCTGTCATGTCTTTAACCTCGTCAGAATCATGTCGTCTTTTCGAGTTATAAGTATCTAACTCATTAGAAACTATCACACTTTCCCCGGCTGTGCAAGAAACGGCTCCGGGTGTGATACAATCACATCAGGAACCGCATCTGCTGTTTTTGTCTCAGTGAGGTGTCAAATGAAAGTAATCGGAGTTCTCGGAAGCCCTCATGTGGACGGCCCTTCCAATACAATTGCGAGAGAAGTGCTCCGCGGCGCGAAAGACGCCGGCCATGAGGTCGTGATCTTCAATCTCAACGCTATGAATCTGCGCGGCTGCCAGGCGTGCGGCTACTGCAAAAGGCACTGGTGCGACTGTGTGATCGAGGATGATCTTACGCCGTACTGGAAGCACCTGCACGAATGCGGCGCGCTCGTCCTCTCCGCCCCGAACTACTGTTCCCAGGTGTCCGGACCCATGATCACCTTCATGAACCGCCACTACTGCCTGATGATGAACAAAGACGGAGAAGGCGTCCCCCGCATCCACCCCGGCATTAAACTCATCGGCGTATTCTCCCAGGGAAACCCGGATCCGAACGCGTACCTGGAATCCGCCTACAAGTGGTATCTCGGCGATTTCGAGGCGCGGCACATGGTCACGCAGGATATCATCGTCCATACCGGCGGCATGCCGGTCAGCGGCGACAGCGCGATCATGCGGCGCGCATATGAAGACGGGCTGCGGCTGTAGAGCTTTATTCCGCCGCGCCGAACACGATCACATTCCAGGAAGCCGGCTTCATCTGCGCCGTGAAAACACCGTCCGAGAAGGTGTAATCATGCCGTGAGACCGGCTTCACCTTTTCTTCCTGCGCGGAATTGACCGCTTTCATATCCGTGCCCTCCAGCGCGAGATATTCTTTTACCTCATATCCCTCAAATCCCCGCAGATCCGCCTCAAAGGAAACTGCCTCGTCCGTGCGCCGGTTGACCGCGAAGACCGCGGTCTGCTGAAGCTCTTCGTTGTAGACGGCGACTGCCTCGATATCCGTGACGTCCTCATGTTTCGAAGTGTCATGCTTTCCCGTCGTGATGACCGGCTGCAGCGCATAGCCCCTGCCGAAGCGGGACGCGTGCAGGAAAGGATAAAAGATCGTCTGCCGCCATGCGGGACCGTTCGTCTCGGTCATGATCGGCGCGATGACGTTGATCAGCTGCGCGAGGCACGCCACCCTGATCCTGTCCGCATGTTTTATAAAGCGGATGAGCGCGAGCCCGTCGACGATCGCGTCCTCGTAGTTGTAGATGTCTTCCAGAAGATGCGGGTGCGAGCGCCATGGCATATTCGCCATGTCCGCGTCGTCCTGCTGCCTCGAGTGATACCACACATTCCATTCGTCGAAGGACAGGTTGATCGTCTTTCTGCTTCTCTTTTTTGCCTTCACGAAATCCGCCGCGGAAATGACCGCGTGCAGGAAATCCTCGAGGTCATCCGACACCGCGAAGAAATCCGCCGTGTCGTCCGCTTCATTATCCCAGTAAGTGTGGAGCGACATGAAATCCACATCGTCGTAAGCCTCACTTAAGACCGTCGCCTCCCAGTCCGGGAACGTCGGCATCTTCATGTGCGAGCTCCCGCAGACGACGAACTCCAGTGAGCTGTCCATCAGCTTCATTGCCTTCGCCGTCTCCGCGGCGAGGCGCCCGTATTCCTTCGCCTCCTTGTGCCCGGTCTGCCAGGGGCCGTCCATCTCGTTGCCGAGACACCACAGTTTGATTCCGTAAGGATCTTTGTCGCCGTGGCTTTTCCGCAGATTCGCATAGTAACTGTCCGTATCCAGGTTGCAGTATTCGAGGAGGTTCAGGGCATCCGTGACGCCCCGTGTGCCGAGGTTCACGGCCATCATGACGTCCGTCCCGGCCTTCTTCGCCCACTTCGTGAATTCGCCGATGCCGACCTCGTTCGGCTCAAAGGTCCTCCACGCCAGATCCAGTCTCTTCTTCCTCCGGTCCTTCGGCCCGACGCCGTCCTCCCAGTAATAATTCGAAACAAAATTGCCGCCCGGATAGCGCACGATCGGGACGTTCAGTTCGCGCACCAGCTCAATGACATCCTTCCGGAACCCCATCTCGTCCGCGCTCGGGTGCCCCGGCTGGTAGATTCCCTCATAGACCGCCCTGCCGAGATGCTCGATGAAAGAGCCGTACAGCCTGTCGTCGATCTTCGCGATCCTCAGGTCCTTGTCCACGATCATTTTTGTCTTCTGCGCCATTATTGCATCTCCTCTCCGTTTTCACATTCTTTCCGGTCTTCCGGCTGTCAAGTCATCTGTAGGTATTCAGGAACTTTCTCGCGGCAGCCCGGAGGATCTCGTTTCCGTTCGCGAACAAAGGCATGCCGTGCCCGCTCAGCGTCACGTCCGGCGAAAAGCGCTGGCACGCGGCATCAAAGCTTTTCCTCAGTTTCACGGGATCGTAATCCGGACTGCCTTTCCAGCAGAGCACGATGTGATCCTCGTCCCTCTCCCGGTCAAAGGAGTAAGTATCTCCCGTAAACAGGATCGTCCTGCCCGGACGGCCTTCCTCCCGCTCGCGGATATCTTCCATCTCATAGAAAGTGCTGCCGTCCGTATGTCCCGGAAGCGGGACCGCCAGCAGGCGGAAATCCTCGAATTCCAGTACCTCTTCTCCGTAGATGATGTGGTCCGGCTCACAGGGCGGGTAGATGTAGCCTTCCCCGTAAGGCGTCAGGTCCGCGGGAAATCCTCCCTCCCTCAAAAGGTGCGCGTCGCCTTCCTGCACGATGATCTTCGCGCCTTTCGACTGGAAATATGCCGCGCTTCCCGCATGATCCATATGCCCGTGCGTGAGAAAAAGGTGCGTGACGGGCAGATCACCCATCCCCCACCTTGCAAGCGACGCTTCGATCACCGGCGCGGCGACAGGCTCCCCGCTGTCCACGAGCGCGACGCCGCGCTCCCCGCGGATCGCGTACACATTGCCGAGGAGGTCGTAAGACGCACCGGAGACGACGTAGACTGATTTTGTGACTTGCATTTCGGTCCCTCCTGAAAGATATGTTGTCCGGTCTCTGTTACCCTGTCTGCATCACTCCCGGCCGCCTCTGCCCGGTCAGGACATCTTCTCCCGGATGTGCTTAAGGCGGGAAAGCGCTTCTTCCAGCGTCTCGTTCTTTTTCGCGAAATGGACCCGGATCAGGTGGTTGACAGGCTCCCGGAAGAAACTGGATCCGGGCACCGCTCCCACGCCGACCCGCTCCGCGAGGTCTTCACAGAATTTCAGGTCGTCCGTATATCCGAATTCCGAGATGTCAACCATCACGTAATAGGCGCCCTGCGGCACGTTGTGGACGAGCCCGGCGTCGTCCAGTCCCTGCAGGAACAGGTCTCTCTTCTCCGTATAGATCCCGAGCAGATGGTCGTAGTATTCCTGCCCGAACTGAAGGCCGGGAATGACCGCTTCCTGCAGAGGCGCGGCAGCGCCCACCGTCAGAAAGTCATGGACTTTCCGGATGCGGTCCGTGATCCCGGGCGGCGCGATCGTATAGCCGAGGCGCCAGCCGGTGATGGAATATGTCTTGGAAAGGGAACTGCAGGAGATCGTCCGCTTCCGCATACCGGGGAGCGTGGCGAAGTAGACATGTTCGTACGGTGCGTAGACGATATGCTCATACACTTCGTCCGTGATCACGTAGGCGTCGTATTTCTCCGCAAGGCCTGCGATCGTCATGAGTTCTTCCCGCGTGAAGACCTTGCCGCTCGGGTTGGACGGGTTGCAGAGGATCAGCGCTTTCGCGCCGTCCGCAAACGCCGCCTCGAGCTCGGAAGGATCGAAGTCATAGAGCGGCGGGCGAAGCGGGATGTACACGGGCTCCGCGCCGGACAGGATGGTATCCGCCCCGTAATTCTCATAAAAAGGGGAAAAGATCGCGACCTTGTCGCCTGGATCCACGACCGTCATCATCGCAGCCATCATGGCTTCCGTGCTGCCGCACACGACGACGATCTCCTCATCGGGGTCGATGTCCATCCCCATGAAACGGGACTGCTTCGCGGCGATCGCCTCGCGCAGGTTCTGCGCACCCCAGGTGATCGAGTACTGATGCACGTTTTTCCCTGCGGTCTGCGTGAGCGCTTCCAGGATCTCAGAAGGCGGGTCGAAATCCGGAAACCCCTGGGACAGGTTGACTGCCCCGAAACGGTTCGAGATCCGTGTCATCCTGCGGATGACGGAATCCGTAAAGATCGAAGTTCTGGCGGAAAGCGGACGCATAATGACTCCTTTATTCATCTGAGTCCCGGCGGCAGGATCTTAGCAGGAACAGGCTGTTCTGTGCGGACCCGGTCAGAACTCCAGCCGGAACAGTCTCGCCATGACCGGCTTGTCGGTCTCGAGGCGCAGGATATGGTCATCCGGGTCGAACAGGTATGTGATGTCGTTGTTCGCCGGGTAGATGCAGGTGACGTCCTTCGTCTCCTCCGGGAGCGGGACGCGGATGCTGTCCGGGAGGACGGCTTTTCCGGCCTTGACGGAGGCAGGCAGGACCGACATCGAGGGATCCTCGTTCACGGGCCGCTTCCAGAGCGCGATGTAGGCGCCGCTTTCATTCTTTAAGCCCGCCGCGACCCACTCATCCGTCTGCTTCGCGAGGCCGATCGGCCAGAAGGGCAGGGAAATACGGATGTCGGAGCGGATCTTCTTGTATGTCTCGATGCCCTCTATGACAAGCTGCTTGCGGACATCTTCCAGTTCCACAAGATGGCCGCTCTGGTGAATGCGCATCAGCATGGTGTTGACCATGTTGTAGATGGTCTCTTCGCGCTGGCCGTCGAGCCAGTCGGCCTTCTCCTCTTCCGTGAGGCCTTCGGGCATCGAATGGTTCATCGGATAGGACCAGACTGCGCTCTGCTCCGGCGCGACCGCGGAAGGCGCGTTCGCGGAGATCGTCGCATAGTTCAGATAGTCCTCATTGTCGCTGGTCGACTGGATCGAGAGCTTCGAGAGCATCGCGTAGTCCATGCGGAGGCCGCCGCTCGAGCAGTTCTCGATCACGAGGTCGGGATAGCGCGCGAACACGCCGTCCAGCCAGTCAAGGACCGCGCGCTCGTGTCCGAGCATGCCGTCGCCGACGCTGTCCGCGTTCAGCTCCGTACCGATGCCGGGCTCGATGTTGTAATCCATCTTGATGTAGCCGACGTGATATTCCTGGACGAGCCGGTCAATGACGCCGTCGATGTAGGCGCGCACTTCCGGATTCCGGAAATCGAGCTGATAGCGGGAGCGGTCGAAGACTCTCTTCCCGTGGCGGACGAAGAACCAGTCGTCCGGCACCTCCTTCGCCTTGTCGCAGCGGATGCCCATGACTTCGGGCTCCAGCCACAGGCCGGGCGTCATGCCTTTGCTGCGGATGTAGTCCATGACCTCGGAGAGGCCGTTCGGGAAGCGCTGCCGGCTCTCTTTCCACTCGCCGACATTGTCCCACCAGTAGCCGTCCGCATACCATCCCGCGTCGACGACATAGTACTCGCACCCCGCTTCCGCGGCTGCGTCGATGAGCGGGAATTCCTTTTCCGTCGTGGGATCCGCGAACAGGCAGTTCATGTAGTCGTTGAAAATGACGGGCAGCCGCTCGTCGTCCTCGTTCGGGCGCCGGATCGCGCGGCGGTACTGCGTCAGCGTTCCCATCGCGTCGTCAAATCCCTCTGCCGTCACGCCGACCGCGGCGGGCACCGTCTCAAAGGACTCACCCGGCTTCAGGTCGCGGAACCAGTGGGAATAAAGTTCGTTCGGTCCTCCGAGCGCCAGGTACATGTGGCCGTGCTGGTAGCCGATCTCCCAGTGCCAGGATCCGTTATGCTCGATCTGCCAGAAGAGTCCGCTCTTCATCTCTTCGTTTTCCAGGTAGCCCATCGGCAGGTATTCCTTCGCGGACCAGTTGCCGGTGTTGCTGACGGACAGGAGCTTGCTCGTGCGCATGTCGGCGGAAGGCTGGTTCTGTTCGAGCGTAAGGTCGTGCAGGGAATACGCGCGCCACTCAAGCTCCCGCTGCCAGCCGTTGTGCGGGACGTAGACGCGCATCTTGTCGTTCTGCGGCTTTCTGCCTTCTTTTTCGATTCCTTCGTAGTGGAAGTTGGAGATATATTCGACCGTCTGTGTCTTTTCACCGGCGTTCTCCACGATATTCTTCATCCGGATGACCGGGAGGCCGTCATAGAACTGCCAGACCGTCTTTACGCGGATGCCGCTCGGCTGATCCTGCGTCAGGATCGTGAGGAGCCTGCCCTTTTCATTCCGGACGTCCTCATGAGATACGTATTTCAGGAGATAGCCCGGCGCCGTCACGATGTACTGGTTGCCGTGCCGCTCGAAAGGCCTGTCATAACCGGACAGGTTCAGGCCGACAAAAGGAAAGCCTTCATGCAGCATTCTCGGCGCGAAGCTCTCCGCGGGAGCGGGAGGAAGCGCGGAAAAATGAAACAGCTTCAGGATGCCGGGTTCGGGTCCGTCCTCCTTCGTCTCCGTGATGCCGAACCGGACGTAGATCCCGTTCTCTTCGATCTCCCAATATCTCATGCTTTTCACCATCCCCTTTTGAAAGTGCCCTGCTTAAGGCGCGATGCGCCGCGCCGTTCCATATGATATGATGTTTCCACGGTCAGTGCATCGTTTATATTATATTCTTTTCACCATGCATTTTGAACAGGGAGTTGGAGGCCGGATGGAACCCATACCAACCACACAGGCGGACCGGATCCCGCGCGCATATCTCGCGGGCGTGAACACCGGAAAAGACAGAGAAGGCTACGACGCTTCCATGCAGGAGCTCGGGGAGCTCGCGAAGGCACTCGGATTTCAGGTCGCAGGACAGCTCGTGCAAAACGCGGACGCCCTGACTCAGCGCACATATCTCGGCAGCGGAAAAGCACAGGAGCTCCGGGATCTTGTTCAGAGCGAAGCGGCGGACATCGTCTTCTTCAATGAAGCGCTCTCTCCCATGCAGGTAAGGAACCTCGAAGACATCCTGGACACGGAAGTCATGGACCGAACCGGCCTCATCCTGCAGATCTTCTCGACGCGCGCGCGGACGAGGGAGGCGAAGCTGCAGGTCGAATCGGCGCGGCTTCAGTACCTGCTGCCAAGGCTCGCCCACATGAGAACGGGACTCAGCCGCCAGGGAGGCGGCAGCGGCAGGCTGTCGAACAAAGGCGCCGGTGAGGAGCAGCTCGAGCTGGACCGCCGCCACATCGAGCACCGGATCGCCGACCTCCGGAGACAGCTCAGCCAGATGGAAAAGGAGCGCGGCACGCAGCGCGCGCGCCGGCTGAACTCCGGTCTGCCGCTCGTCGCGCTCGTCGGCTATACCAACGCCGGCAAATCGACGGTCTTAAACCGGCTGCTCCTGCAGCAGGAAAACGCGCGGTCCGGGAACACGGCGCGCGGCGGCGCGCCTGCGGAGGATTCCCGTGCCGGAGGCCTGTCTGCCGACGCGCGGACCCCGGAAGGCGCTGAGGGGAAATTCGTCTTCGA
>JAEEGL014660514.1_pt1 | contig 10600 bp, 10 predicted proteins | sample 9134231 | NCBI WGS metagenome assembly JAEEGL01 (sample SAMN16246548, study PRJNA631951) | gut metagenome | biome: gut microbiome; feature: rumen; material: fiber-attached | host: Bos | place: Iran: Karaj | collected 2018-10 | reverse complement strand
TAAATATATAATTTTTGATCCAATTCTTTTAGATGTTATTTGAAAATATTTAAGTAGTTTATTACGTATTGATTTTTCAGTAAGAATTTCAATTCTGTCGTTTTTATCTTCAATTTTTTTAGATATAATTCTTAATAGATTCTGAATGAAAGTATTATATGCTTTGAAACTAGCTTCTTGAAAGTTTAGGATGTTTTTATAATCAATAATAATAATTTTACAGTTTTCTTTAGCTATGATTTGATACTCATCATTTGATATATTTGAGAATATGGTACCAAAAATATCTTTTTCTTCTAGTTTTTCAATGATAGTCATATTGCCGCTATAGTCTGTTTTGATAATGTTAACGCTGCCTTCAATGATGATACCTATAATGTTATTGCTTTTAATTTTATCTAAGACAGTAGCGTTTTTATTATATGTTAAAGTCATTGCTTCTAAGACTTTTAATATATCTTCTTTACCTTTGTTACTTATTCCTTCAAATACGTCCATGATATCACCCTAATTAAATCATACCATTATATTGTTGCAAATGCAACAAAATATTTTTTAACATTTTTATGCTTATTTATGTTATAATATCAACTAAGGGTGATAGTATGTTTAATGGTGATGTTAATTTAAATTTGTATAAAGTATTTTATGATGTAGCTAAATATGGTAGTTTTTCTAAAACAGCCGAATTTACTTATACAACGCAATCAGCTATTAGTAAATCAATAAAGAAGTTGGAAAGTGAATTAGATACACAATTATTTTATCGTAATGCATCTGGTATTGAATTAACAGAAAAGGGTAGAGAATTATTATTTTATATTGAAAAAGCTTATGGTAATTTATTAACGGCTGAACGTATGATTAAAGAAACAGATTCTTTACAAAGAGGAAAACTAAATATTGGTTTACCTTCTTATATAGCTTCATTTTTCTTTTTTGATGAGATCATCAACTTTCACAATAAGTATCCTAATATTGAAATTACTTTAATGAGTGGTACAACAAGACAACTTTTAGATTTACTTGATAATCATCAATTGGATTTCATTATTGATACAGCGCCTATTCGTACTAATAATATGGATTTATCAATTATTAAACTTTCAACCATTCAATATTCATTTATATGTAAAAAAGAAGATTATAGTAAATATAATATTAAAACGGTTAAGGATTTGGAAAATGTGTCTTTGGTTTTACCTGTACCTGGTACTAGTAATAGGAAGGCTTTAGATGAGTTTTTTATAAAGAATGGAGCATATCCAAAGAATATAATTAATATCCATACTAGTGAGGTTATATTGAATGCTGTAAACAATGGTTTAGGTGTTGGATATATTATTTCAAATCTAGTTAAAAATGATGACAGGTTTAAACATTTTGATATTGAGGGGTTACCTACAACGGATATTGACTTAGTATTTAATAAAAAATTTTTAACTACAGCTCCTAAAAGATTTATCGAAGAGTATATTAATTTAGAAATTAAATAGATATTCCTGAGGGGAATAGTTGGTGTTCCAATTATTCCCTTTTCATTATGTCTTTTGTATATTATAATTAATTTGTAGACAAGGAGAAAGACTATATGAAGAATACAATTGAGGTTGTGGCAGCGGTTATTGTCAAGGATGGTAATATTTTAGCCACACAAAGAGGTTATGGTGAATTTAAAGGAAAATGGGAATTCCCAGGCGGTAAAATAAAAAAAGATGAATCACAGGAGGAGGCTTTAATTCGTGAGATTAAAGAGGAATTAAAAGCTGATATATATGTTGTTGATTATCTGACAACTGTTAATTATGAGTATCCTAATTTTAATTTAATTATGCATGCTTATATTTGTTCACTTGAGAGTGATCCAAAGTTTGTATATCATAATGATACAGAACTAGAACATGAAAATATGGCTTGGTTAGAACCTGATGATTTAGATAGTTTAGATTGGTTACCTGCTGATATAGAGGTAATTGAAAGATATAAATTTTTAAGGAGAGTAAAATGAGTACACAAGAAGTAATTAATGCAGTGATGAAAGCATGTGATGCATCAAAAAACAGTGATGACCCTTCAACAAAGGTAGGAGCAGCTATAATTAAAAATGGTGTGGTTATAGCTACAGGTTATAATAGACCTCCTAAAGGTTGGGAAGGTGATTTTAATTGGAACAGGGAATCTAAAGACGGATATAAAGATACTAAGTATCCTTATGTTGTCCATGCAGAGGTTGCAGCTATTTCATCTTATGAAGGTAGCAAAAGAGATTTAGAAGGATCATGTATGTGTGTGACATTATGTCCGTGTGATAACTGCGCTAAAACAATAAATGAACATGGTATTAAAACGGTTTTATATCTTGAAGATAGGGATGCTATAGAAATAGAATGCGCTAAAAGAATATTTGAAAAATGCGGCATAAAATGTATTAGTATTAAAGATATTTATCCTGAAATAGAGGAAGAATTAAGTGATGTCAAGAGGTTAAATTTCAAAAATAGTAAAAATTAATTTTTTTAACAAATGTTGCAAATGCAACATTTCATTTTTTTGAAATGTGATATATTTGTCTTGTGGATAGAGGTGTATGATATGAAGATAATTAAACGTGATGGACACATGGTAGATTATTGTCCAGAAAAAATTGAAGATGCTATTAATAAAGCAAATGCTGAGGTAGTTGAAGAAGAAAGAGCTTCAGCTACACAAATTAAAAACATAATTAAATATATTGAATCTTTAGGTAAAAAAAGAATTTTAGTTGAAGATATTCAAGATATTATTGAAACTAAATTAATGTCTATAGGTAAATATGAATTAGCTAAAAAATATATTACTTATCGTTATACAAGAGAATTAGTTAGAAGAAGTAATACAACTGATTTATCTATTAAGGAATTAATAGATGGTGAAAATGAGTATTGGAATACTGAAAATTCTAATAAGAATGCTAAAGTTGTAACAACACAAAGAGATTATTTAGCTGGTATTACTAGTACAGATATCACAAGAAGATTTTTACTTCCTGAAGATATTGTTGAGGCTCATGATACAGGTATTATTCATTTCCATGATGCTGATTATTTTGCTCAAAATGCATTACATAACTGTGATTTAATTAATTTAGAGGATATGTTACAAAATGGTACTAATATCAATGGTGTTATGATTGAAAAACCTCATAAATTCTTAACAGCTATGACTATTGCTACACAATTAATTACAGCTGTAAGTTCATCTCAATATGGTGGTTGTACAATATCACTTACACATTTAGCGCCTTTTGTAAGATCTAGTTATGAAAAATATTTAGATAAATATAAAAAACGTGGTTTATCTAAAGAACAAGTTGAACAATTTGCTAAAGAAGATTTACAAAAAGAAATTATTGATGGCGTTCAAACTTTCCAATATCAAATTAATTCAATGACAACTACTAATGGTCAAGCTCCATTCTTATCAGTTTGTATGTATTTAGGTGAAACTGAGGAGTACAAAGAAGAATTGGCTATGATTATTGAGGAATTCCTACGCCAACGTATTCAAGGTATGAAGAATGAAAAAGGTGTATATATAACTCCGGCTTTCCCTAAACTTTTATATGTTTTGGAAGAGGATAATATGAAACCTGATTCTAAATACTATTATTTAACCAAATTAGCTGCTGAATGTACAGCTAAACGTATGGTTCCAGATTATATATCTGAAAAGATTATGAAACAATATAAGATCGATGCTAATGGTAATGGACAATGTTATCCATGTATGGGTTGTAGATCTTTCTTAACACCTTATGTTGATGAAAATGGTAAACCTAAATACTATGGTAGATTTAATCAAGGTGTTGTTACTATTAACTTAGTTGATGTGGCTTTATCATCTGATAAGGATATGGATTTATTCTGGAAAATATTTGAAGAAAGATTAGAGTTATGTCATAGAGCTTTACAAATTAGACATAAGAGATTATCTAAAGCCACTTCTGATGTTGCGCCTATTTTATGGCAACATGGTGCTTTAGCTAGACTTGGTAAGGGTGAAAGTATCCATGATCTATTACATAACGGATATTCAACTATTTCATTAGGTTATGCTGGACTTTATGAATGTGTTAAATTTATGACAGGCCATAGTCATACTGATAATGGATGTGGTAAAGAGTTTGCTCTATCAGTTATGCAAAAGTTAAATGATAAATGTAAAGAATGGAAAGCTGCTGAAAATATTGATTATTCAGTAAATGGAACACCTATTGAATCTACAACTTATAAATTTGCTAAATGTTTAAAAGAAAGATTTGGCGTTATTAAAGGTATTACAGATAGGGATTATATTACTAATTCATATCATGTTCCTGTTTTTGAAGAAATTGATGCTTTCACTAAATTGAAATTAGAAAGTGAATTTCAAAGATTATCTCCAGGTGGGGCTATATCTTATATTGAAACACCAAACTTAAGTAATAATTTGGATGTCGTTATGGAAGTTATTAATTTCATTTATGATAATATTATGTATGCGGAATTAAATACTAAATTAGATTATTGTCAAGAATGTGGTTACACAGGTGAAATACTAATCGATGATAATTTAGAATGGTATTGTCCACAATGTGGTAATAGAGATCACGATAAAATGAATGTGGCTCGTCGTACTTGTGGTTATATCGGAGCTAACTTCTGGAATAAAGGTAGAACACAAGAAATTAAAGAAAGAGTAATTCATATCGATAATAAGGATGATGAAGAATGCGCTACAACAAAATAAGAAAAATGGATATATCCAATGGTGAGGGGATTAGAGTATCAATCTTTATGCAAGGTTGTGCTTTCCATTGTGAAGGCTGCTTTAATCCTGAAACATGGGATTTTGATGGCGGTAAAGAGTTAACTGATGAAACGATTGATAGAATTTTAGAATTATGTGGTAGTGATACAATAGCAGGTTTATCTATATTAGGTGGTGAACCTATGCATGCTAAAAACATTGAAGGTACTACTAAATTAGCTAAAGCTTTTAAAGAAAAATACCCAAACAAAACATTATGGGTATGGTCTGGATTTTTGTTTGATAGAGATTTGAAAGATAAAGAAGTTTTAAAATATATTGATGTTTTAGTAGATGGACAATTTGATATATCAAAATATAGTCCTATCTTAAAATGGAAAGGTTCTAGCAATCAACGTGTTATTGATGTCCAAAAATCATTAAAAGAAAAGGAAATTGTTTTATATGAAAAATAGAGGTTTTGAAATAGCAAAAGGTTTTGAAGATAAGGATATTAATTTACCTATTAGAAAGACTATGTATTCTGCAGGTTATGATATCGAATGTGCTTGCGATACATTAGTTCCTAAGTTTGTACCTGGGCAAGCTCCAACACTTATACCAACTGGTTTAAAAGCATATATGATGGATGATGAGGTATTATATCTATATAATAGAAGTTCAAATCCTAAGAAAAAAGGCTTGATATTAGCTAATTCTGTTGGTGTTGTTGACAAAGATTATTATGGCAATTCTGATAACGATGGTCATATTATGTTTGCTTTTTACAACATAAAAGATGAAGATATTGTTATTAAAAAAGGTGAGGCTATTGGTCAAGGTGTATTTGCTAAATACCTAGTTACAGATGATGATAATGCATCTGGTATAAGAACTGGTGGCTTTGGTTCGACAAGTAAATAAGTATTGAGTATTCAATACTTTTTTGATATAATTTAATTAGGTGATATTTATGGAAAGAACGTTAGCTTTAGTGTTTAATAATGACGGCACTACTGTTTTACCTCTTATGACAGGTGACCAAGATGAGATTGATGAATTCACATCACAATTTGAAGATGCGGATCAATTAAGAGGGGCTTATATTGATGAAATAAAAAAATTTATGGTGGACAATTATCGTCAAATGCCAAGAGATGGATCTTATAAAAATGGTCAAATTGCTTTGTATCGTGGTAATTGCTATAAGTTTTCTAATTTTAATTATAAATATGACAATAGAGTTAAGGTCTTATACAAGAAAGACGTTATAATTGCTAATGAGATTATTAATCAAGATTTATTGACTAAATTAAAAGAAGCATTGAGTGACAAAGGTACAAAACTAAATGATTCTATCATTTCTAAAACAGATAATAAGTATGATAAATTAAGAAATCTTATAAGTGTGTATGAATCAGGAAGAAAGGGTACTAAATTTCAAACTTTAGCTAAGATATATGATGAATATTTAGCTGCTCAAGCTGGACAAGTTTCTTTTGATTTTGAGGAAGATTATGTGCCTGAATATAAAAGACTAGGTCTAACGGATGAAGACATGCAAGAATTATATGCTGATGAGGATAAAGATAAATTTGAAAACGATTTTAATTTAGACCCTGATGAAATTGATCCATATGATATAAATGATCATAATGAGGCTGTTGACCGTAGAAAACAATGAAAGAATATTTAAATAAATTTTATAATTATTTATATGGTAAAAATTATTCATCTAATACTATTATAAGCTATCAAAAAGATTTAGAGCAATTTAAATCTTTTTGTAAAAATAAAAGTATTGAAAGTATTGATTACCAGTTTATAAGATCATATTTAAGTTTTTTATATGATAAAAATTATACATCCAAATCTGTTAGTAGACATATTAGTAGTTTAAAGAGTTTTTTTAAATTTTTATTGAAAAACGAATTTATTGCTAAGAATCCAATGCTATTAATAAGTACACCTAAAGTTGAAAAGAAACTACCAAATTATATTAATTATAATGATTTAGAAACTATTTTAAGTATACCTGATAGAAATACACCATTAGGTTTACGTAACGCCTTAATATTAGAATTATTATATTCTTCTGGTGTACGTGTTAGTGAACTTGTGAATATTAAAATTAGTGATATTGATTTTAATAATAATCGTATATTAATATTTGGTAAAGGTAGTAAAGAGCGTTTTGTTTTATATGGTAAGGTATGTTCTGAATTGTTGAATGATTATCTATATCATAGTAGGTGTTTACTTACTAAGAATAGTGAATATTTGTTGGTTAATAAATTTGGTAATAAGATAACTGATAGAGCTATCCGTATGATTATTGATGATGTTATTAGGCAAAGTTGTTTGAAACTAAAGGTTTCGCCACATACTTTTAGACATACTTTTGCAACACATCTATTAAATGAGGGCGCTGATTTAAAAATAGTTCAAGAATTATTAGGACATGAAAATATAGCTACAACAGGAATATATACGCATGTTTCTAATGAACGTTTGAAAGAGGTTTATTATAAGGCTCATCCAAGAGCTAAGAAGGGGTAATATATGGCAAAATTAACGTTTTATTATGGTACAATGTCTTCTGGTAAGACTATCGATTTAATTCAAACAGCTTATAAATATAATTCTAAAGGATTGAAAGCTATTATTATGAAACCTTCTGTTGATACTAAAGGTAATGATAAGGTCGTAAGTCGTATTGGTATGGAGAAGAAAGTTGATATATTGATAGGTAAGAACGAGAGTATTAATAAATATATTGATGTTTTAAAAAATATTAATTGTCTAATTGTTGATGAAGCTCAATTTTTAAGTAAAAAACAAGTATTTGAATTGTTTATGTATACAAAGAAATATGATATACCTGTTATATGTTATGGCCTTAAAAATGATTTTCAAGGTAATTTATTTGAAGGTAGTGCATCTTTATTCTCATATGCTGATCAAATTGAAAAAATGCGTGCTTTATGTGCTACGCCAGGATGTCCAAATAATGCATCTTTTAACGCACGTAAGATAAATGGTAAGTATGTTTATGAGGGACCACAAGTATTAATTGGTTGTGATGATGAATATGATCCATTATGTAGCAGTTGTTATGTAGATAAGGTGCTTGATAATGTAGATATGGAGTGTGACGAATAGTGAAGAAACTTTTATTTTTAGCGTTTACTTTTTTAGTAGGGTTGAATATATGTTTTGCTAGTAATAAAATTAAAAATATTGATATTGTTGTCTATATCGATGAAAATGGTACTGCTAATATTCGTGAAACTTGGAATGTTGATGGCAGTGATGGTACTGAGTGGTATAAGGTTGTTAATTTACCAGAAGATATGGTTTTAACGGATTTTAAAGTTTCAATGGATGGTAATGAACTTACTTATAAAGAATGGGATATCAATGAAACTTTAAGAGAAAAGAAAGGTTACTATGGTGTTGTAAGAACATCTACAGGTTATGAATTGTGTTTTGGAAAATATGATTATCTTAATCATGTATTTACTTTAGAATATAATATTTCTAATTTTGTTTTCAACACTAATGATGCACAAGTTATATATTTTAATTTCATTGATAGATTATCTGATGTTGATTTTAGAAACTTTACACTTGAAATAAATTCTTATTATAAATTTCCTGATACATTACCTGTCTGGGGATATGGATATAAAGGCTATGCATATGTATCTAATGGTAGAATTTTGATGTCTAATTATGAAAAAGAAAAAATGACTGATAAATATGTTGTTTTACTAGCACAATTTCCTTTAAATACTTTTGCAACTGCTAATAGTTATTCTAATTTTGAAACTTTTGAAGATGTCTTAAATAGTTCATCTCAAGGTAGTTTCTCATACAACTATGATGATGAATTTGATTTTGCTGTATTTATCGAGATTTTTCTTTATATTGCGTTCTTTTTTGTAACTACAATTGTAACAGCTAAGGCACATGAAAGAAATAAATACGGATATATTGATAATAAAGTAATTGATAAAAAGAATACGCCATATTATCGTGATATTCCATGTAATAAAGATATTTATTACGCTAATGCTTTAGTTAGTATGAATGTTGATTTATTCTCAGCTGCTTCTGTAAAAGATACTAATATATTAGGTGCTATATTGCTTAAATGGATTAAAAATGGTATCCTAACGGTTAAAAAAGAAGAAAAGACTTCTCTTTTAGGTACTAAGGAAAGTGTTTCACTTATCATGAATGGTAAGGATAAAATAGAAAACTTACAAGAGCAAGAATTATATGATGTTATATATACAGCTAGTAAAGATGGTATTTTAGAAAGTAAAGAATTAGAAAACTACGCTAAAAAGAATTATACTAAATTCTTTAAATTATTTGAAAAGATTAAAGATAGTAAAATTGAAGATTTAAAGAGTAAAAACTATGTTTTTACAAGGCAAGATAAAAAACAATGTAAATATAAAAATGTTATGTCTGATGCATTATATGATGAAACAACAAAACTATATGGTTTAAAATTATTTTTAGATGAATTTTCTAATATTAAAGAAAGAGAAGCTATAGAAGTTAATTTATGGGATGAATATTTGATGTATGCATATTTATTTGGTAACGCCAAAAAAGTTATGCAACAGTTTAAAAATTTATATCCTGAGGTTATTAAAGAAATGGATCAATATAATATGGATTATGATATATTGATTGTTCTTAATAATATTTCTTATAATTCTGTATCTGCTGCATCTTCAGCTAGAGCTGCAGCTCAAAGCTATTCTTCTGGTGGTGGAGGATTCTCATCAGGAGGCGGAGGCGGAGGTTCCTTCGGTGGCGGAGGTGGCGGAAGCCGTTAAAAATGTAAAAAAGAATAAAAAAATTATTCTTTTTTTATTTTATACATGATATAATTATCTTATAATGAGGAGGATGAATATGACAAAATATGTATATTTGTTTACTGAAGGTAATGCAGATATGAGAAATTTACTTGGTGGTAAAGGTGCTAATTTAGCTGAAATGACTAATATTGGTCTACCTGTACCTCAAGGTTTTACTATCACTACAGAGGCTTGTACAAAGTACTATGAAGATGGTAAAGAAATTAATAATGAGATTCAACAACAAATTGATGAATACATTGTTAAGTTGGAAAGTATTACAGGTAAGAAGTTTGGAGATTTAGAAAATCCATTGCTAGTATCTGTAAGAAGTGGTGCAAGGGCATCAATGCCTGGTATGATGGATACTATTTTAAACTTAGGTTTAAATGAAGAAGTAGTTAATGTTTTAGCTACTAAATCTGGTAACGCTAGATGGGCATGGGATTGCTATCGTAGATTTATTCAGATGTATTCTGATGTTGTTATGGAAGTTGGTAAAAAATACTTTGAACAACTAATTGATAAAATGAAAGAAGAAAGAGGCGTTACACAAGATATTGAGTTAACTGCTTCTGACTTACAAGAATTAGCTAGACAATTCAAAGAAGAATATAAAGCTAAAATTGGAAGTGAATTCCCAACTGATCCAAAAGAACAATTATATGGCGCTATTAAAGCTGTATTTAGCTCTTGGGATAATCCACGTGCTAACGTATACAGAAGAGATAATGATATTCCTTATTCTTGGGGTACTGCTGTTAACGTTCAATCAATGGCATTTGGTAACATGGGTGATGATTGTGGAACTGGTGTTGCTTTCACTCGTGATCCAGCTACTGGTGAAAAAGGATTATTTGGAGAATTCTTAACTAATGCTCAAGGTGAAGATGTTGTTGCTGGTGTTCGTACACCAATGCATATTACAGAAATGGAAGAAAAATTCCCTGAAG
>JAEEGL014282234.1_pt1 | contig 10600 bp, 4 predicted proteins | sample 9134231 | NCBI WGS metagenome assembly JAEEGL01 (sample SAMN16246548, study PRJNA631951) | gut metagenome | biome: gut microbiome; feature: rumen; material: fiber-attached | host: Bos | place: Iran: Karaj | collected 2018-10 | reverse complement strand
GAATCAGGCATACGGGCGCGGCGTTGCCGGCCTGCTTTCGGATTTGGAAATCGGACACGGCGATCTTGAAGTCGTCGGGGAACCCCTGCAGGCGCAGCATTTCGCGCGGCGTCAGACGCCGCTCGCCGTTTACAAGAAGGTAGTTGTAGCTCGCGCCGGCGCGGAGCGCGCAGCTGTACGGATAAGAGGAAATATTGCCCGACTTATTCTCGTGCCAGATCGAAGGATAGAATTCAGACGTGTGCGCCTCTTTCCGCCTGCGGACGATTTCAGGGGACGCGAAATACCGCTTATCGACGTCGGCGTCGTTCTCTAAGACGTCGGCGAGCGACTTGCCGTTCTTAACGGGGGCGGGCCACTCCATTTCAAACGGTTCGAGCGCGCCGACAATAACGACGCGTTCGCGCTTCTGCGGCACGCCGCACTCGAGCGCGTTGAGCACGCGCCAGTCGACGCAATAGCCAAGCTCCTCCTGCAAGACGCGCAAAATGATCTCGAACGTCCGCCCGGAATCGTGGGTCGTGAGCTGCCGGACGTTCTCCAAAACGAACGCGCGCGGACGCTTGTCTTTGAGAATACGCGCGATCTGGAAGAAGAGCGAGCCTTTCGTTTCGTCGGCAAATCCTTTTCGCAGCCCGATAATCGAAAAGGTCTGGCAGGGGAACCCGGCAAAGAGGAGATCGAAATCGGGGATATTCTCCGACTTGAGCGTCGTTACGTCGCCGTAGGGCGTCTCGCCGAAATTCGCGGCGTAACTCTCGCGCGCGGGCTCGTCGATATCGCAGCTCAGCACGCATTCGCCGTCGCGGTTCATCTCCGCGAGCGTGTTCCGGGCGGCGTAACGAAAGCCGCCAATGCCGCAGAAAAGATCGAAATAGCGTATAGCGCGGCCGCGCGTCGGATCGACAAGCGAGCTGGGCGTCGCGGCAAGTCCTTCTTCCGTCGCCGTTTTCGACGAATCGGAAGAAACCTTCTGACTGCGATCGGGCGCGTAAACGCGGCGCAAAACGTTTAATTCGCGCGTTTCCGGCTCTTCAAAGAGAGACCCGGCCTTCTCTTCTCTGCCCGCCATGAGTTCGTCGAGCGATTTATTCGACCACGCGGTCGCGTAAGGCGCGATTTTAGGCGGTTCCGGGCCGGACTCCTCTTTCGGAGCGCGCGGCTTGCGCTTACGAGGCTCGGAGCCGTCCTTCTTTTCGCGTTTGCGCTTCCTGTTCTCTTCCGTCGCGGGCTCAGCTTCCGGCCGCTCGGCGGATGGGACCGCGCTTTCCGGCAGGGCCGGTTCCGGCTCGGAGGAACGGGAAGACTCGGGCTCCGGCTCTTCCCCGCCGAAGACGCGCTCGACCGTCGCGTCCAACGCGCGCGCGATTCGCAGCGCGGTCTCGACGGTCGCGACGGCCGCGTCTTCTTCTAACGCGATAAGATAGCGCGCGGAAACGCCGACGAGTTCGGCAAACTCGGAAAGTTCTATTTTGCGCGACTCGCGCAGTTCTCGAATGCGGTTGCTCATTGGGGGCGTTCTCCGTTCCCGGCGTCGCCGCTCTGCCGCGCCTCCTGCGATTCCGGCAAAGACTCGCCTTCTCTCTTACGGCGAGCGGCGATCTCTTTTGTCAGTGAAATTAAAAACTCGTTCAGTTCGTCCTTAACGCCGACGCTGGGCGTCGCGACGCCGCGGCGCGACGCTTTGTCGAGCATCGCCTTAACGCGCGTCGCGTCGGCAAGCGCCTCGCCGAGCCGCCCGCGAGCGCGTTCGACCTTCGCGCGCGCGAAAATGAGCTCCGCGTAAACGGACCGCGGCGTAAACAGTTTGCTCGCGAACGCGGTCCGGCAGAATTCGATTCCGCGCTCGACGTCGCGTCCAGCCCGGACAAGATCGAACGGCGCGCGGCGTTCCACGCGCGCAAACGCGCAAATACGGTACGCGTCGGCGACGAACGGGATGGAGTCGAGAACGGGCTCCTTGACGTCGCGCGCCTCTTTCGGAAAGCTCGCGACGACCGTTCTCGCCCAGCGAATCGCTTCCGAAAACCGGCGGCGGCGCAGCATGGCGACGGCCCAGTAGTAGATGCAGGCGGTCTCTTCCATCGACCCGGCGCCAAACCACTTGCGCGTCTCCCGGATCGCGGCGTCGCGCTCTTTAACGGCGAGCTCGTTCTCGCCCTTCTGCGCGAGCCAAAAGGCGTAAAAGAGCCGCGTCATGCAATAGCTTAGCGCGACTTTCAGCGAATTGGAATCGGACACGGCGGGCGTCGGCTCCTCCCGCTTGAATTTCCGCGTTAGAGCGCCCCACGTTCCTTTTACGCGCATAACCGTCGACGACGTCAGCGCCTGCAGGCGCGACTTGTGCGGCGTTTCTTCCGGTTCGGCTTCGCGCGGCGGTTCGGGCACGGCGTCGGCGGTCTCTTGCGATTCGCCGTCTGTTTCCAGTTCCGCTCCGACGACAACGCGGCCTTCGCTAATCAGCGGCGTTCGCTTTGCGGCGGTTAAAAGTTCCTCGAGCGTCTTGCCGAACTGCGCCTCTTCTTCGGGCGACGAAAAACTGCCGACGCCGATAAGGCGAAGCTGAATTAGAAACATTCCGACGACGACAAACGGGCTCGCGACTTGCCAATACGTAAGCTCCTGTTCCTTCGGATCGGCGGCCTTTTTAGGATTATTGACGACCGATTCGTAATTTCGCTTAAACGCCGGAAACAGGCCGTTTATAATCGCATTCGCCCGCTCGTAAGCGCCATGCCGCATCCAGAAAAGGAACGAGGAAAAACCGCGTTCAAGACGTCTGAGTTTGATCTCGGGGGAGTTGGGACGGTACCATTTAAGTATCCTGTCCAACTGTCTGAGCGCCTGTTTCGCGTGAAAGAAGGAGGCGCGAATCTTTTCGTTCGACATTAAAACGACGACCGTAAGCGCCCAAAACGCGTTGGCGACGTCGGCGCGAAAATCGGCGTTCCAGGTTTTCGAGAGCCTGCACATCTCGCGATAGCGTCTTGCCGCGAGGCGCGCTTCCTCTTTTGAACCGCCGGAAAGAGCCCTCGAAAGAAGCTCGACATACCGCTCAAACCCTTGACGCGTAAGACCGCGCGACCGCAACTCTTCGGCGTAAACGTCGCCCGCTTTCGTGAAATAAGACGACGCGTTCTCTAAGTCGCCGCGTTCATACGCGAGTTCGCCCAGTTTCGCATAGACGTTCCCCTGACTCTCCGCGAAGAGAAAACTGACGCCGAACGCGGCGTCTTCTGAAGAGAAGAGCGCCTCGCACTTACGGAGCGTTTCCTCGGCGAACTGGAGCTCGCCCGATCCCTGCGCGGCCTCGGCAATCGCTTCGTAGAAGGCGGACTGGCACATAAACCGCATCGGCGGAAAAACAGAGTCTCCCCCGAGCAGTCTTTTCTCTTCCAGGCGCGCAAACTCGAACGCGCGGTCCTTTTGACCGTTCGACAGGAGCCACTGGAAAAACGCGGCGGCTAAGGGCGCCGTCTGAGGGGCCGCCAACAGTTCGGAAGGCGCGCGTTCGCCCGCTTCGAGCGCGAGCTGGAAAACGAGCTCTATTTTCGCTCGAAGAACGTCGATAAACGTCGCGCGCAGATTTTTCGCAACTTCGTCCGGGGGAGGACTGGCCGCGTCGGCCGCCTTAATCCCTTCCCAGACGCCCAATAAATGATTCGTCTGCATGCGGCGGAAAATCAGCGCTTTAGACCAGTACAGACGCGTCTTCGCTTCGTCGAATTCTCCGTTCCGAACGCGGGCGCGCGGCGCGTCAAAGACACGCTCGGCCTCGCGCATTTCAGGATCCGCTAAAAAGAGATCGCTCCGTTTGCTTATGGAATTGAGCGTCGCGCGGAGAATATCCAGAACGGACCCTAAAAACTCGAATTCGCCGTCGAGCGCGCGCCGCATAAAGACGCGCCGGCACGCTTCCAGATCGACAAACCTCGCGAGCTGCGCCGGAGAATCGGCCAGCGCCTTGCTCAGGAGAAGCGCGCGCCGACGCTGGACGCCCCCGCGGTGGTTCTCGTCGCACATATCTATGATATACGACGTTACGGGATCGAGCTTCTGTCTCCGGAGCGCGGAACCGTCCTTCTCTTCGGGGTCTTCGGGGGGCGTGTAAAAGCGCATGTCGCAATACTGCGCAAATTCAGGCTGCCAGTCGGTCGAAGAAAGCAGCTTAAAGCGCGTAAAACGCAAGTCGACCGTAAGGAGCTCTATATTACGCATAAACGCAATATTGCGGGGAGAAATATCGTCGCCATCGTCTGGCGCCCAATCCTTGTCGACGTACGACTTTCTCACGCGTTCGGCGTACCGCATGGCCGCTCTGATAACGCGCAGACCGTCTTTCGGCCCGCGATGCGCGACCGCTATCTTTACGGCGGCGCTCACGGATTCAACGAATTCCGAAAGGAACGTCCAGTTCCCCGCGTTGAGTTCCGAGACGGCGATTCTGGCGGCCGTGCGAACGTCGTCGAGCGCGACGGAGAGTTCCCCGTCTTTCGCCTCGCGCTTCGCCTTCGTCGTAAGATCGTCGACGAAAGCGTTCTTATACTGGTCGTTAAGATCGGGCCCGCTCAGTACGAGTAATTCAAGCTCTTTAGCTCGGCGGAACAGCCGCATGGAATTCTCGCGGCCGGCGCGCTTCTTCGATTCGAGCCGCGCGCAAATTCCGTACGCTCGCGCCAACATGGCGCACTTCTCGGACTCGGCGTCTTTATCTTCGCAAAGGGGCTCGAGAATACTAATCGCCTCTTCAGCCGCTTCGCGCGCTTCCGCTCTGTTCTTGCGGCGCAGCATAGCGCCGCCGCGATAAACGAGCATGCGCGCGTATAAGTCGTTAATGCGGCTCTTCTTATCGGACGGGAGCCCTTCGTAGAGACGCTTAGCCTCCTTGCGCGCTTTAACCGCCTCGTCCCAAAGGCTGTAACTGGCGCACATATCGTAAATAGAGTTGACCAAAATGAGCGCCTGCGCGAACGGATCGAACATTTCGCCCTTTTTCACCGCCGACGTGAGCGACTCGACGGCGCGCTCAAGGTCGTTTACGGCCAGCAGGCGCTTATTCCGCAGAAAATGGATCGTGGCGCGGCGCTGAAGCGCGTTGGCAAGATGCGCGTAGGCCAGCACGCGGCGCGGCATAACGACGTCGTACGTCAGAAAACGCTCCAGCGACGACACGGCGCGGTCAAGCGAGGCGACCGCCTCTTCGTGCTTACCGCGCGTAAAGAATTTGTCCGCCTGCTCTTCCAGCAGTTCGACGAGCGGGTTGATATAGGACGTTTCGTCGAAGGAAAGAAGCCGTTCTTCCGACTGAATCGCCATTTCAAGCGCGGCGTCGGCTTTCTCCACGTCGCCCAAACTGCGGTACGCGCGGCTGAGCCGGAAATTCACGTTGACGTTTTCGGCGAGAAAGCCTTCCCGGCCCGAAAAACTGTCGAACGTCTCGAGCGCGAACATGAATTCCTCGACCGCGCTGTTCGCGTCGCCAATCGCCATATAGGCGTCCCCCATCGCGACGGAAACGAATCCGATCGAAGGTTCCGCCTCGCGGACTCCCCCGTCGACAAGAGCGGAGAACTTCGCGCGCGCCTTGCTAAACGACCGCAGGGCCGCGGCTTCTGCGCCGGACGCGAGAAGGCTCAGCCCATGCGCCTGATACGCCGTCGCCAAGAGCCGAGCCGCCTCCTCCTGAGAGAAGCGCCCGGCTAATTCGCGAGCGAACCGCAGCGCCCTGTTAGCCATGTCCGGCGGGGGAGCCATGCCGTTGCGCAGATAGAAGAAGACTCGCTGAAGATTCGCCTGAACAATGATTTCTAAATCGTCGTAAAGATCGCGGTCGGGGTAATAATCATTCTTCGTGAAAATGGCCAACTCGATTTCGTCAAGCGCGGCCATCGCCTCTTTTTCCTCGTCTTTTTTCGCAAGCGCGGCTCGCTGAAGAAGCAGACGCGCCAATTCGCCGTACGCCTCTTCGTTCCCCGCCTTAAGGCGTTCGCGCAAATAGTCGAGCTTGCGGTCGAGAGAGACGTTGTCGTTTTCAAGGAGGTCGTAATCGAGCCCGAACGCTACCGGTTCGTCGGAATCGTCGTCGTCGGAATCGTCGGAATCGTCGTCGAAACCGTCGTCGGAGGCGGTCTCGGAGTCTTTGCTTTTATCCTTAAAGATGTTGTCGATATCCTCGAAAAGACTGCGATCCGGCCTCTTTTTCCATTCGGGCCCGTCGTTTTGTTTTTCGCCGCTTTGCCCGTCCGAATCCTCCTGTCCGTCCGGATTCTCCTTGCGACGCCAGCGTTTAGGAGCGTCGGAACCGTCGTCTCGCGCGCCGTCGGCGTCAGGGTCGTCGACCGTCGGATAATTGCGATTCTTAAAGAAAGAGCCAAAATAATTTGCGCGCTTCTGTTCGGAGTCCCGCTCCGCTTCCGCCTCGTCCTCTTTCTGCTCGCGGTCGTTCCACAGCGCGTCGTCCGGTCCGTCCTTGGCGCCCTCTTCCCCATTGTCTTTCCAAGAGTCGGACTGATCCTCGGGTTCGTCGGAACTGAAGAGATTCTCTTCGACGCTGTTTTCGAAATTCCAGTAATCTTCCCGCCAGAAGTCGACGTGATTGACTTTCGCGCCCCGGTTGACGCTCGAGTCCGCGCCGCGGTTGGAAGCGTTCTTATCCTGAGAGTCGGCCCCGTTCTTTTTGGGGGATCCGGGGATAAACTCGTCGACGTCAAAGAGCAACCCGGTTTTCGGCGGTTCTTCATTTGCTCGGGCGTCGGCGTCAAATTTATCGAAAATAGCTTGCACCAGATCGGAATAAGAGCGCGCGACGGATCCCAGACGTTCGCGAATTTCCGACGTTTCGCTGTCGGACTCGCTCTCGGAGCCGCCTAAAAGAGCGAGCGCCGCGACCAATCCCAGCGCGCACGCAAGCGCGCCGAAAAAGTCGAAGTACTGCCCAAGGCTCAACATTGCAACGGCGGCGTAAACCATTCTCGTCCTTTATTACAGCTAATTCCCAAAAGCGCGGTCAAACGCGAATCGCGTCGCGCGCGCTCGCGCCCTTTCGGCAGGCGCACAACTCGCGCAACTCGCGCAAAAATTCGACTTGCTCCGACGTCCACAGCGCCGGCTCGTTCCCGTCGACGGGCGCGTCGAACGCCGCGCGCACAAGCGCGCTGGCAAGTTCGTCGAGCCCGACGCGCGTTCGCGCGCTCACGCGCAGGAACGCCGATTCGACGTCGGGCGCGTTCCAACTCGGATCGCGTTCCGATTCGGGCAGATCGACTTTATTGAGCGCCGCGACGGTTCTGCGGCCGACTTCGAGGCCCGGCTTGCCGAAAAAGCGCATGAATTCGGCGTCCTGCTCCGCGCGGCTCCGCGACGCGTCGTATACGGCGAGCGCGACGTCGGCCCTAAGCGCGCTGCGCGCCGCAAGTTCCGCGCCCATACGCTCGAGCGGATCGTCGGTCGCGCGCAGCCCCGCCGCGTCGACTAGCCGGAAATTCCAGCCGTCGATTACGGTCGGCGCCCCGACGAGATCCCGGGTCGTGCCCGGCGTCGGCGACGTTACGACGCGGTCGAATCCAAGCGCCGCGTTAAGCAGACTGCTCTTGCCGACGTTCGGCGCGCCGAGAAACGCCACGGTAATCGGCTCGACGAGCTTGCGTCCGCACGTTCCGCGCGCGAGCGCCCCGTCGAGTTTCGCCACGCACGCGTCGAAATCCGGCGCGTCTTGCGCCAGAAGCGCGTCCAATTCGGCAAAGAACGCGCGAAATAACCCTCGCTGCCGCACGGCGATACGCGCGATTCGTTCGGTCGTCGCGCGCGTTGCGAGCGCGTCGGCGGCCGCGTAGAAGAGCGAATCGACTCGCGAATTCCAGCGCGCGTCAAATTCGCGCTCAGTCAGACCGAGCTCTTCGAGTTCGACGGCGCGTTCCCATTCGTCCCCGGAAACGAGCGTCGCGCCATGCTCGACGAAGTATTTAACGACGCGCGAGCTTGCCGCGTCGCCGCCATGCCCGTCGATTTCAAACGCGTCCGCGGTCCGGCGCCGCAAGACGATCTCGTCCGCCGCGCCGCCCAATTCGTCGAACCGAAAGAGGCCGAAGAACGGCCGGCGCGCGTGGTCCGGCGACCAGCGGTCGAACTCCTCGGGCACGGGCTTTCCGTCGGCGCGGCTCCAGCGGCGGCGAAAGAGCGCCCACGCACCCTCCCCGCGCACGCCGACGCACGCGACCGCGCCGCGCCCAGTCGGCGTAAGGAGCGCCGTTTCAAGCCGTCTGTACCGCGTCTCTTGCCGTTCGGTCAAATTTACGCGTCCTTCTTCTCAGCCGACTGGCCGCCGTTCTGCTGAGCGACCGCTTTATCGAGCTCGGGCGCTCCCTTGCCGTCGAGCAGAACTTCGCGAAGCTGACGCGGCTTGGTTTTCGTTAAGTCGAGCGCGCACGAATCAAACGGGGTTCCGTCGACGCTTCGGCGCAGCAGGATATACGCCGCGTTCGTATAGACGACCGCGGAGAGAAGAACGTATGCCGCGGGAGTCCAAAGGAGCGTCATGCGCCAGTACGAAAGCCACCTGGTATCAATGGGATAATAGACGGAATCGAATCCCAAAACGCACAGACCGATTACCGCCTCGCAAATCAAGTAGCCCAATACGGTCAATATAACGCCAAACGCCATATAGAAGCACCAAAAGAGGAGCCTCTGCGTCGTATAGGAAATACCGCGCGAGATCGCGTCGAAACAGTCGCAGTTCTCGGCCGCGACCGCGGTTACCGCCATGGGAAAGGCGACGGTAAAGATCGCCAGCAGTATCACGGACGCAACCACAAAAAGAATCGTCAGCGGCGCGCAAATCTCGCCGAACACGCCAAGCTTGCCGACGCAGATCGCGCCGACGTAGAGCGCGAAAAGGACGATAACCGGAAGCGCGAAAGGCAGAACGAGCGACGGGACTTTTTTAAGCGCGAACTTAAGGGACGCAACCGTCGAAGACCGCGCGCTCGACGTCAGCCGCACGACCGTCGCGCGGGAAATCGCCAGCGCGAGAATGAGCCCGACGAACCCGCCGACGCACGCGTACAACAGCCAATAGGGCGAGCCTTCCCCGCGCCACGTCAGGTATTCAAACGAAAAACGAAAGACTCTCCCCCCGTCGCACAGATCGTCTGAAAGAACCTGATAAAAGCCGAACGCGGGCGCGCAGAGCGCCGCAATACACGCGCAAATCGCTAAAAAGGTCGGCTTAAACGTCGCGGAAAACGCGCGGAAAAAAAGGGTCGGCGGAACGAGCTCAACCCAGTCGATTCGCCTGACCGTCCCTTCGTCGATATCGGTAATCTGCTTCATAACGTCCCTAACCTCTCTGCTTCTGCGGCATGCGTATAAACGGCCGTATTAAGACGGCGCCGACCGGCGGCGTAACTCCCAAAAAACGCCTATTCTATTGTATCCAACGGCGGGAAAAAGACAAGAAAAGAGAAGTTCCGTTTGGAGCATTATTTTAAAAAAGCAAGATTGAAAAGCTCTCGCGCTAACCGCGGGTCCCAAGCTAAGCGTTTGACCCGGGCGGCGCGGAAAAAGCGTGGCGGCGGGACGTCAATTTGGCCCGTCGTCTTCCCCGCGCTCCTCTTGCGCGTTCTCCTCTTCGACGCCGGCGATCGCCTCTTCGAGCTTGTCGAGATTGACCGTGTCGACCGAGTACTCTTCGTTCATCCACCGCCCCAAGTCGATTCGCTTGCAGCGTTCGGAGCAGAACGGAAGCGCGGCCTCCGGATCGTCGGGCGAAAAAATCTTATTGCAGATTGGACAGCGCATCTGAATTACTTTCCGGCTTTTGAGCCCGACTCGCTCTTGGCCTTCTCCGTTTTGGCGGGCGCCTTCGCGTCTGTTTTCGGTTCCGGTTTCGTTTCCGAACTCGGCGCGGAATCCGAAGATCCGCTCGCCGGCTCGACGCTCGCGGGAGTCGCGCTCGAATGTTTATAGTCGGTGCAGTAGAATCCGGACCCCTTAAAGATAATTCCTGACCCGCCGCTTATGCGCCTGTGCAGCGCCTTCTTACCGCATTTCGGACAAATCTCGGCGGGCTTCGCCGTCATGGAGTGAAATATTTCTACGACTTGATTACAAGCTTCGCAATGGTATTCGTAAGTCGGCATTTTTTGCGATTCTAACGTCCGGCGGCGCGTCGCGCCGACAGCCGCGTTCGACGCGACGGAGCGCGTCTTTGTGTGAAACAGATCAATTCTCGGGTTGCGGTTCCGTCGGTTTGACCGGCGCGGAGGCGAGCACGACTTGCGCGGCGCGCACTACCCGTTCATGGAGCGTAAATCCGGCTTTTAATTCGACCATAACCGTATTGGGCGGGAATTCGTCCGTAGGAACGAACGCGACCGCCTCGTGGAATTTGGGATCAAACGGCTTATGCACCGCGTCGATCTTTTTAACCCCGTTTTTATCAAGGACTTTAAGAAAATCGTCGTGAACCATCTTAACGCCCGAAACGATCGCTTCGCCGTTCTTTTCCGGATCTTGAATCTGGAGCTTGAGACTCAGATGGTCCCAGAGGGGCAGTATGTCGCGCGCCATCTCGAGTCCGTCGTACTTGCGTACCTCGGCT
>JAEEGL013761288.1_pt1 | contig 10600 bp, 12 predicted proteins | sample 9134231 | NCBI WGS metagenome assembly JAEEGL01 (sample SAMN16246548, study PRJNA631951) | gut metagenome | biome: gut microbiome; feature: rumen; material: fiber-attached | host: Bos | place: Iran: Karaj | collected 2018-10 | reverse complement strand
CGTCTTCATGACGAAGGGAGCCGCCATGACGAGGCGTTTCGTCAACACCGCGCCGACGACGCCGAGCGAGAGCAGGAAGCTGGCGCCGATGGCCGTAATGCCGATGATCGCCGACTTCTTTTTGTCCTGACGCGTCCCCAGCCCGATGATGAGAAATGCCAGCGCCGGAAGGAGCGGAATCAGCCATGCGTGATAAAGCGCAAAATCAATCATCAAGCTCCCCCCTTATCCCTTCAGTTCTTTCAGCTCGTCGACGTTGACCGTGCCGCGATCGCGGTAAATGCGGAACGTAAGCGCCACGCCCACCGCGATTTCGGACGCCGCCACCGCGACGGAGAAGATCGCCATCAGTTGTCCCGAATAATCGGGAACCGGCATATACTGGTTAAACGCCACCAGATTGATATTGACCGCGTTCAGCATCAGCTCCACGCACATCAGAAGCGGAATCAAGCCTTTTTTCGTCAACAGGCCGAAAAGCCCGATGGAAAACAGGATTGCCGACAGGAGCAGGAAATGATGGAGCCCGACGTGGGTCGCAAGCTGCATAAACTCCATAAAGTTCATCATCGCTCGTCCGCCCCCTTTGCCAAAACGATTGCCCCGATCATCGCAATCAGAAGCAGGACGGCGATAACCTCAAAAGGCAGCACATAATGCGTGAGCATCAAATCCGCAAGACCCGGCGCGGCGTCTCCGAGAGGCTGCGCCGCAGACCTGAAAGGCGAAAAGATCGCCACCGCCGCCATACCCAAAAGGAACAGCCCTGTCACACCCGCCGCCATCACATGGTGTATCAGCCCCCGCGACGGATTGGAATGTCCCATGTCGTCGCGCCGCGTCAGCATGATTGCCATGACGATCAGTACCGCCACTGCGCCGCCGTAAACAAGGATCTGTACCGCGCCCATGAACTCCGCGCCGATGGAAAGGTACAGACACGCGACGCAGATGAATGTCGCCGTCAGCGACAGCGCGCTGTGTACGACGTTCCGGAAGAAAACGACGCCGCAGGCGAAAAGCAACGCAAGCCCCGCGAACAGGAAGAATACGCCCGCCTCGATCAGACTCGGCACGTCGTAATCGTTCGCCAGAGAGAGCGCCCAAGCGACCAGCCCGTGCACCTGCCCTAAAACCGCGTCCATCAGGCGTCACCTCCCTCGTTCTTTTGTTTTTCCGCTTCCGCTTTGGCCGCGGCTTCCGCCTCGGCTTCGGCCTTCGCTTTTGCCATCACTTCTTCAAAATACGCCTTGCCCTCGGCGGTTACGAGTTCGTCTTCCATTTCCTCTCTGTGCCAAGTCGAGATTGCGTAATTCTTGTCCCACGAGAGCGCGTGGGTATTGCACGCCTCCACGCACATATTGCAGTACAGGCAGCGCCCGACGAGGTGGACGTAGCTTTGCATGTGCCGCTTCTTTTTCGCGTCCGGTACGATCTTCAGCTTGATCGCCTGATTCGGGCACGCCAGCGAGCAGAGCGAGCAGGCAATGCACTTCTTATGATCGAGCACCAGATGACCGCCGCGAAACCGCTCCGTCATCGGCAGCTTCTCCTCCGGATAGCAGAACGTCTCTTTCTTGCCCCAGAAATGCTTCCAGGTGACGCCCATACCCGTTAAAAGGCCTTCTCCAATCATTCGTCAGCCTCCTTATTTAAAACCATTGCCGCGCGTAAATGCCCACGCCGGTGAAAAGCACATTGGCGAGCGCCAGCGGCAACAGGATTTTCCAGCTAAAGGCGAGCATCTGGTCAATACGCGTGCGCGGAAACGTCCAGCGGAACCACATGAACACAAAGACCATCGCCAATACTTTCAGACCGAACCAGACGGCGCCCGGCAAAAACGGCCCGTTCCAGCCGCCAAGGAAAAACACCGTCGTCAAGATCGAGACGGACAAAAGATTCGCGTATTCGGCAAGGAAGAAGAGCGCCCAGCGCATACCGCTGTACTCGGCGAAAGGCCCTGCGACAATCTCCGCCTCGCCTTCCACAAGGTCGAAAGGAACGCGGTTCGTCTCCGCCGTGGCGGAAATCACAAAGACCACGAATGCAATCGGCTGCATCAGGATGAACCAAAGCTGCTGGCTCTGCGCATCCACGATATCGCACATGCGCATGGAGCCGGAAAGCATCACGACGCCAAGCAGAGAAAAGATCATCGGCGCCTCATAGGAAAGCATCTGCGCCACCGTGCGCATGCCGCCGATGAACGCGTATTTGCTGTTGGACGCGTAGCCGCTGATCAAGAACGGCAGCACCGCCTGGGAAGAGATGGCCAGCATCAGGAAGATGCCAACATTCACGTCGGCCAATGCCACGCCCTTGTCAAACGGGAAAAAGGCATAGATGAGCGCCGTGGGCACAAAGAGCAGCATGGGGCCCAGCGCCCAAACCACCCGGTCGCACCCCTCCGGGATGATGTCCTCTTTGCTCATCAGTTTCAGCATATCCGCGATAGGCTGCAGCAAACCGTACCGTCCGCCGACGCGGTTCGGGCCGATACGCACCTGCATGAAAGCGCAAACTTTGCGCTCCCCATACGTGAAGACAATCGCCGCCACCGAGATCAAGCCGAGAATCGCACCGATGCCGACGCACTTCATCAAAATACCCGCAACCAGTTCGCTGCCGAAAATCAGCATGAACAGTTCATGCAGCAGTTCAGCCGCCGTTCCCACGACGCCCCGCTCCATGATCGCATTCCACAACTCCATCAGCAGTCCACCTCCCCCATCAGCGGATCAATGGCGGAAAACGCGGCGACCGAATCGCCGATCAGCATTCCCCGACACATATCATCAAGTCCCTGCAGATTTATGAAAGAAGGACGGCGGATATGCACGCGATACGGCTTCGTCGAGCCGTCGCTGACGATGTAGAATCCAAGTTCGCCCCTCGTGCCCTCCGTCCGGCTGTATACTTCGCCTTTCGGCGGACGCAATACCTTCGGGAACTTCGCCATGATATCGCCTTCCGGCAGTCCGTCCAGCGCCTGCCGGACGATTTTTGCGCTCTCGTTGATCTCCAGATAGCGAACCCGGTACCGATCCCAGTTGTCGCCGTTTTCCCCAACCGGAACATCAAACTCGAATTTCGGATAGACGCTGTACCCGTCCACTTTGCGAATATCGAAAGGAATACCCACCGCGCGGATATTCGGCCCCGTCATGTTGTGGCTGAGCGCCTGCTCTTTCGTCATGGGGGATGTCCCGTGCAGTCGGTGCTGGAGGATCTCGTTGCCCGTCAGGATATCCTCATATTCCTGCATGAATTCCGGTACGATCTTCAAAAACGCATCGCACTTCGCCGCAAACTCCGGCGGCAGATCGGCGCTGACGCCGCCGACGCGGATATAGTGGAACGTCATACGCGCGCCGCAAACGAGATCGAACAAGTCGAGTATTTTCTCTCTGTCGCGGAACGCGTAGATCATGCCCGTGACCGCGCCCAAATCATTGGCCAGCGATCCGATGAAGACAAGATGGCTGGCGATGCGGTTCAGCTCGGCAACGATTACGCGAATATATTCCGCGCGTTCCGGCACCTCGATCTGCGCCAGCTCCTCCACCGCGCGGCAATAGCCAAGATTGTTGTTCATCGACGACACATAGTCGAGCCGATCCGTATAGGGAACGCCCTGGATATATGTCCGCGACTCCAGCAGCTTTTCGATGCCGCGATGCAGGTACCCCATGTACGGCGTCGCTTTCAAGATGTTTTCGCCGTCAAGATCGAGCCGCACCTGCAAAACGCCGTGCGTCGACGGATGCTGCGGTCCCATGCTCAGCGTATAGGTTTCCGTCTGCGGCATCTCATCGGCCCCCTTTTTGAATCCGGCGCACATGCGGCGGCATGATCTGCTTGTAATCCTTGCGGAGCGGGTGTCCCTCGAAATCGTCGGCGAGCAAGATCCGCCGCAAATCCGGATGACCGGTAAAGCCGATTCCCATCAGGTCGTAAACCTCGCGTTCCTCGAACTCCACGCCGGGGAAAACGCCCGTGACGGACGGAACCGCCGGCTGATCGTGGTCGAGCTTCACCTTGACCGTGATCCACGCACCCGTATCCCAATTAAAAAGATGATAGACCATCTCGAAATACGTCCCGTAGTCCACCGACGTCAGATTTTCGAGCCGGGCGAACGCAAACCGCTCGTCGTCCCGTAAAAACGAAAGCACCGCGACGAGATCCGCCGCAGTGACATAAACTGCAGGCATCGTCGCCTCACCGTCGTATTCCACGGACGGGTATTTTTCCTTCAATATCGTCAAGAGCGACGCGTCGATATAAGCCTTCATGCTTCCATCAACCTCGCCTTCCGTTCTTCTTCCACACGCTCCGGATGCATGATCTTCTCATGGAGCTTCAGCATACCGTCGATCAGGGCCTCCGGCCGCGGCGGGCAGCCGGGAATATAGACGTCCACCGGCAGCACCTCGTGAATGCCCGGCACCACCGAATACGAGTCGGCAAACGGGCCGCCGCCGATGGCGCAGCTTCCCATCGCGATCACGTATTTCGGCTCGGGCATTTCCTCATAGAGACGGATCAAAGGCGGCGCCATTTTCCACGTCAATGTCCCGGCGACGATCAAGAGATCGGCCTGACGCGGGCACGGGCGGAACACCTCATAGCCGAAACGCGAGAGGTCAAAGCGCGCGGCAGCGCAGCTCATCATCTCAATCGCGCAGCAGGCAAGGCCCGAGGACAGCGGCCAAATGGAATTCGCGTGCGCCCATTTGAAAAGTTGGTCCACTTTTACGACGATCACGTTATTTTTCAGTATCGGAGGTACAATATCGATTACTTCCACGACAATGCCCCTTTCTTCCAAGCGTATCCAAGCCCAACGGCCAATATCCCGATAAAGATGAACATCTCGATCAGCGCGAACAGGCCGAGATGGCCGAAACGCACCGCCCACGGATAAAGGAACACCGTCTCCACGTCAAACACGATGAAGACCAGCGCGTAAAGGAAATAGCCGACGCGATACTGCACATAAGTCTTGCCGACGGTATCTACGCCGCACTCATAAGGAATCCGCTTCTCCTTCGTCGGCTGCCTCGGCTGCAGCAAAAACGCCGGAATCAGCGCCGACACCGGAAAAAGCAGCGCCACCAAGAAGAAAAGACCAAGCCCGCCATACTCGCCCATACGATTCATCCTTTCCTATCCTGTATACATTATCCAACCATTAATAAAAACAGCGGCTATCAGTGCTTCGCACACGATAACCGCCGAATCGATGCCCCAACGGGCTTACTTCTATGCAAAAAAAAGCTCCTCTCGAAGTTTATAAACGATAGTATACAGCTTTATTCCGTTTAATGCAAGCCTTAGCGCCCCTGAAATTAAAATAATTTTCTTGAAATTAAATTAGTTTTTTAATATTCGTTTCATTTTTTTCAAAAAGGGTTTTAAGCATTTATATCGAAAATATATCGCAGAGGAGGGACGACTATGAAAAAAATCGTGCTGGCGCTGGCGGCGCTTTTTCTTTGCGTCGTATGGACGGCGTCGGCGCTGGCGGCTTCCGTGACCGTCACGGGGCATGGGGCAACGGAACGCGACGCGCTGCACGCGGCCATGCGCGAAGCCATCGAGCAACAAGTCGGCGTGCTCGTCGACAGCCAGACGTATGTGGAAAATTACCGTGTGATCCACGACCGGATCTACACCCATTCCGAGGGGTATATCGCAGGCTACGAGATACTTCAGTCCGAGTACAAGGCCGGCTATTACGAGGTCACCATCCGCGCGAACGTGCGCGAGGAACTCTTGAACACCGATTTGATGTCGTATATGCAAAAAAAGGCCGTGATTCGCGCCAACATGCAGGACCCGCGCATCGGCGTCATCATCGTGGACCAACACGGCACGGAATATCCTTCCGTAGAAAATACGATCATCAAGGGACTTCACAAAAACGGCTTTTCCCGTATCGTCGATTTGACGCAGATTGACGCTTCGGTGAAGCATCGCATCGCAAACGCCGTTTTTGACGGTGATTCCAGTCTGAACGGCATTCTCGGCTCCCATTTCAATGTCGACTATCTTGTCACCGGATATCTGGATATGAACGCCGACGGCGTCCCCCTGATCGACGACTATCCCTTCGTCGGCTCCCTGAACAACGTGGCCGTGAATCTTTCGGTCCGTATGCTGAACGCCAATACCGGCGAGATCCTTTATGCCGGCTCTGCGGACGGACAGTCGTTCAATCTCGGCCCGAAAGCTCTGCAGGAAGCGCTGAGGAAAGCGACGAGCCCCATCGTCAAAGAACTGTCGAAATCGGCAATCCAAAAAGCCGCAAATCCCGAGCAGCATGTGACGCTCCTCGTCACCGGAGGCGTGCTCGGCACCATGAGCGAGGCTTACGCGCGCATCAGTGCTATCCCCGGCGTATCCGGCGTCTACACGCGTGTGAAACAGGCGGGCGTCATGCAGATCGACGTGGACTATCACGGCACGGCGCACGATCTCGCACAGGCATTGGAGCGCGACGGCGTCACCATCCGCGAAATGACTTCCGAATACATCCGGATATAATCACAAGCTATATGTTATAAGGAGGAGAACAATATGAAACAAAAAATCTTGGGATTGTTGACGGCAGGATTCCTGCTGCTGATGTGCAGCGTCGCCTTGGCGGCAGGCGCAAATTTCGAGCTGAACCGCGTCGAAGCGGACGGCTATGGACTTGCCCCCGACTATGCCACGAGCGAAGCCCAGGCGCGTCTTATGGCGCGGCGTGCCGCCATCTCCGACGCCCAGCGAAATCTTGCCGAGCAGATTTCCGGCGTTCAGGTAGACTCTGAAACCACCGTGCACAATCTCCAAACTACCGACGATTCCATACGCACCCATGTCTCCGCCTTGCTGAAAGGCGCGAAGGTCGTCTCCGAGTCTTACGAGGACGGCGCGTACCATGTCGTCATGGCGCTCCCGCTGTACGGCGCGACGAATTCCCTCGCTTCGGCGGTATTGCCGAAAACAACGCGGCGTGAATCGTTCCCGACAACCATCATGCCGGAACCGGAAAAGCCGCAGTACAGGCCGACGCAGCCGGAAACGCCGACGCCGGTCCTGCCTCCGGCGGGCCGAACCACTACGATAACCAACCGCCAAAAAGGCACCTACACCGGCATCATCGTAGACTGCACGGGGCTCGGCCTTCGCTCCGCCATGTCGCCGGTCATCAAGACCACGGCAGGCGAGCCGATCTACGGCTATAAGAACCTCGATTCCAAGAAGGTCATCCACAGCGGCATGGCGGGCTATGCCAACAGCTTCAGCGGAAATATCAGCCGCGCCGGCTCGAATCCTCTCATCGTCAGGGCCGTCGGCGTAGACCATTATTTCAATCCGGTCGTCAACGTCGCCGACGCCAAGATCATCCTCGAGGAAAACGGCTATACGCACTTCCTCGACGACTGCGCGGTCGTATTCATCAAGTGAGCAAGAGAAAAAACAATCCCTCGGCGTATTCCGCCGAGGGATTGTTTTTTCTCTTGCTATTATCAGCGTTTCGCCGCTTTGATCTTGCTTTCCGTCCCTGCCATGAGACGTCCGATATTCTCTTTGTGACGGTAGATGACAAAAGCCGCCGCGATAAAGCCGAAGCCGATGGTCGCGCAGGGCTCGCCGAAGAGCCAAGCGAAAATCGGGACAAGGGCCGCGCCGACGATGGAGCCGAGGGACACATAGCCCGTGATTTTCACGATGACGAACCAAACCGCGAAGATGAGCAGCGCAGGAATCGGCATCAGCGACAGGATCACGCCAAGCCCCGTGGCGACGCCCTTTCCTCCTTTGAAGCGGAGGAAGAACGACCATGAATGACCGACAATCGCAAACACGCCGCCAAGCACCAGCGCAAGCGGCGTACCGGAAAGCGCGCCGCCGACCCAGACGCCGAAAACGCCTTTCAGGAGGTCACAGAGGAATATCAAGATTCCCGCTTGCTTTCCGATGGTGCGCCAAGCGTTCGTCGCGCCGATGTTATGACTGCCGTGTTCCCGAAGGTCGATATTCCAAATGCTCTTGCCGAGAATCAGCCCGCTCGGGATCGAGCCGACAAGATAGCTCAAAAGGCACGCAAACAAAAGCCCTGCCATATCAGTCGTCCTCCTTTTCGTTCCTCCCGCGTACGATCAGCTTCAAAGGCGCGCCCTCGAAGCCGAATGTTTCGCGCAGCTTATTTTCCAAAAAGCGCAGATACGAAAAGTGCATGAGTTCCGGATCGTTGACGAATACGACGAATTTCGGCGGCTCGATGGCGGCCTGGGTGATGAAGAAGATCTTCAGCGGCTTGCCTTTGTGCGCGGGCGGCGGATTCACCGACAGCGCGTCGCGCAAAAGCTCGTTCAGCACGCTGGTCTGCACGCGCATGGATTGCTGCTCGGCCACGTATTTCACGAGCTCGGTCACGCGGTTCACGCGCTGACCGGTCAACGCGGAAATGTACATGATCGGCGCATACTGGGCGAAGGGCAGTTTTTCCCGGACGTCTTCCGTAAAGCGCAGCGTAGATTTCTCGTCTTTTCCTTCGTAAATGTCCCATTTGTTGACGACGAGGATCAGGCCCTTGCCCGCCTCATGGGCATAGCCGACGATCCGCGCGTCTTGGTCGGTGATGCCTTCCGGCGCCGAAACCACGACGAGCACCACGTTCGCCCGATCGACGGCGCGCAGCGAACGCAGCACGCTGTAATGCTCGATGGCCTCGTCGATACGCGCCTTGCGCCGCATACCCGCCGTGTCGATCAGCGTGAACTTCGTCCCGTCCTTCGTGAAGTGCGTGTCGATGGCGTCCCGCGTCGTGCCGGGTACGTCGCTGACGATGACGCGTTCCTCGCCGAGAATCTTATTGACCAATGAAGACTTTCCGACATTCGGTCTCCCGATGACGGCAATCCGAATCTCGTCGGCGTCGACGTCTTCCTCCGCGTCGTCGGGAAAATTCGCCGTCACCGCGTCCAGAAGGTCGCCGAGATTCAAAGAATTCGACGCGGCAATGGGAATCGGATCGCCGAGACCCAAGTTGTAAAACTCGTAAACGTCGGCTTCCTGCTTTGGGCTGTCAATCTTATTGACGGCCAGCACCACGGGCTTTTTCGCCGTGCGCAGCATCCGCGCCACTTCCTCGTCCGTCGAGGTTACGCCCGCGCGGCCGTCCACGACGAACACGATCACGTCGGCCTCGTCGATGGCAATTCGTGCCTGCTCGCGAATCGGCGTCAAGAACGTCTCATCCTCGAACTCGATGCCGCCCGTATCGACCATCGTGAACGCACGTCCGAGCCACTCCGCGTCCGCGTAGATACGATCGCGGGTCACACCCGGCATGTCGTCGACGATGGAGATCCGCCGCTTCCCGATCTGGTTGAACAGCGTCGACTTCCCGACGTTCGGCCGTCCCACAATAGCCACAATCGGCTTGCTCATGCTTATTTATCCTCCAATCTCGTATACGCGGCGTTGCTCTGCCACATATACGCCCGTTCCCCTGCATCTTCTTTCGGCGCGTCGTGCCAATGGGCGAGCAGGCGGTACAGCTCGCCGCCGGAAAGCGCCGCCCGCACTTCGCAGCCGCAGACTTTTGACAGCATGCTCAGCGCCATATCGTCAAGAAAAATGTCCTCTCCCGCCCGGAACGCGCATCGCGGCACAATGACCGCGTCAAAGGGCGTTTCCTCGGACAGCGCCGTCACGATGTCCGCCCCGGTCAAAAGCCCCGACACCGTGACGGACGAGCCGAACCAGACGTTTTCCACGGGCCGCAGGCGCACAGTCAGGTTATCAATGGAAAGCGCGTCGAAAAGCGATTGGAAAATCGGCGCGATGGACGTGCCGCAGACAACCTCGACGGCGAACGGCTCGTCATAACCCGCCGCTTCGTCTTCCGCCGCAGCCTCTTTCCACTCCGATATGAAGCTCCGCGCCAGCCCGATGCCGTTGTCAAGCTGCGGGAAGCCGTCGTATTCGTCTTCCTCAGGAATCGGCTCCCCTGCCATCAAATAAAACTCGTCGGCGAGATATACGAAGTTTTCCCCGCTTTCCGCGCGGGATTTCTTTTGCCATTTCCCGACCTGTGCGACGACTTGCGCCGCCCCTTCTTTGTCAAAGGGCTTCAGCGGATAGCAACCCTCGCGGAACCGGGTCAGTCCCACGGGAACGATGGCCAGCGAAAGCGCGTTAGGCCGCCGCGCCATCATGTCCTCGATGGTCTTGTCCAGATTTTCACCGTCATTCAGCCCCGGGCAAAGCACGATCTGTGCGTGATACTCGGTGCCCGCTTCGTCCAGCCTGTCAAGCTGTTTCGTCAGCTCCGCCGCCCGCGGCGTGCCGAGCATTTTCGCACGAAGCTCCATATCCGTCGTATGCACCGACACGAAAAGCGGCGACAGATGATAGGCGGCGATGCGCTGAAAATCGCGCTCGCCCATATTCGTCATCGTGATGAAATTCCCGTATAGAAACGACAGCCGGTAATCGTCGTCTTTCACATAAAGGCTTTCCCGCATATCCGGCGCGACCTGATCGACGAAGCAGAAAAGACAATGATTCGCGCAGCTCCGAATACCGTCGAACACCG
>JAEEGL013634795.1_pt1 | contig 10600 bp, 8 predicted proteins | sample 9134231 | NCBI WGS metagenome assembly JAEEGL01 (sample SAMN16246548, study PRJNA631951) | gut metagenome | biome: gut microbiome; feature: rumen; material: fiber-attached | host: Bos | place: Iran: Karaj | collected 2018-10 | reverse complement strand
GGTATTGAAACAATTCAGATAATGCTCTTTGGTAAAGATGCATTTATGTATGATGTTTCTTATAGAATTGCCATCGTAGGTCAGGATTGGCAGGATTGGGTCAGCAACGGTACTATGGCAGGAACCCCCGGCCAAAATCTTCCTATTGAAGCAATCGAGATAAAACTCGAGCTGAACGAAAACTACGAAGCACCAACATGGACTATCACGGAATTTGCAGATGATTCCGGCAATCAGGCTATGTTCTATACAATGCGTAACAACGATGACGGAACACTTATAGTGATTGATGGCGGTTATGATGCAAACACACCACAGGTTCGTTCAATCATTAATCTGTTCGGAGGTAAGGTTGATTACTGGTTCCTCACTCATTACGATGAGGATCATGCAGCTGTATTTAACAGTATCTATGCCGATACTCAAGGAATAGAAATAGGCGAAGTATACTGCACACCTCTCGATTACGACTATTACCTTGAATGCGCTGCCGAACGTTGGTGGGATGTGCCTTGGGTTTATGAGCAGTTCCTCAATCAAACTGCTGGAGACGAACGAATTAAATATCTTGCAAGAGATGATGTGTTCGAGATTGATGGGCTTACTATTGAGGTGTTTAACTCTTATGATCAAATTGTTGTTGATATGGGAGATCCGGATGTAGCAAATTTTGGTTCTCTAATGTTTAAGATTGTCGGAGATGAAGACAGTTTCCTTGTATGTGGTGATGTATATGGAGATCTTTGGATAGAGCTTGCAAAATTATATGGCGAAAAACTTCAGGCAAATTATGTTCAATACGGTCATCACGGAAACAACCATGTGCCTCCAGAAGAATGGTCGGTAGTCAAGGCAAAGATTGGCTTTTTTGACGGTCCTGCTTGGCTTAATGAATCAGATGATTATGATGCAAAAGCTCTTATTGAATGGTGTCATGAGAATGGAATAATTACCTTTGAATTTAAGACAGCTCCCAATATGCTTTGTTTCAACTAAGTTTCAATATGAACTATTCGAAACAACGTACCAATCCATATTTAACAGAATACTCTAATACATAAAAATATTACTAAATTGGTATTCTGAATCAGCGCTACCTGAACAATCTACATAGCCACCATTCAACACAACAGTTACAGTTCCATTAATTGAAGATAAATCTATGATATATTGATGAACTTCACTATCTAAGTTGCTATAATCGACTTCAATCTTTCCCACTACATTTCCATTTTCATCATAAACATAAGCAGACAACATTCCATGATCCTTAATCTTCTGACCATAAAAGCTGAGGTAGTTAAAGCCATCATCTAAATTGACTTCAAATTTGATTCCTATATATTCCTTGTCCCTAATATAATCAGACAACGTGTCTGAATTATAGTTCCTAGATAATGAGCCATAGCAATTCACTGCAACATTAATACCATCACTATCTATAGTATACTCTGCACCTGCTAGGTATTTAACGACCTTGTCATTGTTTAATACATCTAATGGCTCTACACCAGTAAGCTCTTTATTAAGCAAAGCTGCTGCAAAAAAATCAGCCTCATAGTCTACCTGCCCATCCAAACTGGAATAATCAAATGTAGTATAAAAATCATATTCTTGCTTAAGGTAGTCTTTATAATTATCTTGTGTAAGTTGATATGATCCATCGTGCATCCACTTAAGCATCAGACTGTTTATCCAACAACCATAATGATAACCATCTTTATAATTATTTAAATCAGTAGTGATATCTGTCCTGGTATTAAAAGAAAAAAGATGGATGTTCTTATGAGGAAGAATAAGCTCTGTAATATACGCTTCAGCCTCAAGCATTTTAATTAGTGTTCCATTCGTTTTCCATTCATTCCATACAACCACACTATATGGCGAATAGAAATAATAAAAATCGATATTGGGATTATCATCTGCTATATCAGTAACATTGAGCTCGATATTTTTTTTAATTATTTCTTTCTCTTCGTCAGTTAAATGAATCTGCTCAATATCTACTGTTGTAATTCCATTTGGACAAACAGTATCTATTCCAAATGAATACTGATCCTGCCACATAGAATAATCATCAAAACTAGTTATCCCAGGAATGAATCCTTCTTTATCACTATCTATTATCATTTGATACACTCGACCAAAAATGACATCTCTATTCCAAAGGTATTCTACATCATTCAGTAAATTATCATCGTATAAATATGTTGGATACTCTCCCAAATCAAAACGCATTGCATCACAATCATCCAAAAAATGCTCCATATCTAAGCATCTTATGACAAGGTTTAAATTCTCATTAGATTCAATAGCCGTCTTTACATTATCGTTGATTTCTTTAAATGAGCCACCTGAATAAGCTACTTTAATTGAATTGCACCCAAAGATTAAATCCGCCTCAGTAGTTTTAAAGTTTTCCGTCATGGAAGTTCCAGTTATCAGCGCATCATAATCAAAATATTTGCTTATTCCATCATTTTGACTACGTTGATTATTCAATAGGTAGAAATAATCATTAACATTAGGCTGATGATAGTGAAAAAACGGATCAATCTTGTATACCCAATAACCTAAAATGCTTAATACTGATATAACTACGATTAACCAACTTGTTATCCAAGTCTTAGCCTTCATATGTACCTCTTAGAATCCAAAATATACAAATGTTGACTCAGCTCCCAAACACAATATGCCCCATACGAAAGCAAAAGAAGCCAAAAGCAACGATCTAATATTCATTTTGTTCTTCCTCTTATAATTATTTTCAGGAACAAAGCATATAATGCAAGCAACCAAAACAAATATAAGCATGTTAAACCCGTGAACATATGCAGAAATGAAGTTTAATCCCAAAACATTGTATATGAATTGGCTTTCTACAAGATTAAATGAGGCAAACACACCATCACTTATTTCCGCACTTTGCATAGATAGAATCTTTAACAGAATCGCTCCCCATTGTTCCACACTTTGAGCACTAAACAGTAGCCATAACACACCCACTACTCCCAATGTGCACACCCACCTAATTGGCATAAAGACCTTTTCTAAAGTCTTTTCAAATACTCTGTCAAAACAACTGAATACTCCATGTAGTAACCCCCACAGTATAAATGTCCAGTTTGCACCATGCCACAAACCACTTATCAAGAATACTATAATAGTATTTATGCAAGTGAAAACAATTCCTTTTCGAGATCCCCCAAGAGGAATATATATATATTTGGTTAAAAATCTAGTTAAAGAAATATGCCATCTTTTCCAAAAATCTCTTATAGAAATCGCCTTGTACGGGGAATCAAAGTTTATAGGTAAATCAATATTAAGCATTGACGATACACCTACAGCCATATCACTATAACCACTAAAATCAAAATAAATCTCAAAAGTATAAAACAGAATCAGCAGTAAGCAATCCAGCGAAGTAACTGTATCAATATTAGTATAAATCCAAGATACTGCTTTAGCGAAAGTATCTGCCAGTAGCACTTTCTTTATGAGACCTAAACTAAATATGTATATTCCTGCCGCGATTTTGTCTGCATCTACTTTTTTTCTTGCATCTTGATTGAGCTGTGAAATAAAATCCACCGGATCAACGATTGGTCCCATTATCAGCTTAGGAAAGTATAGAATATAGGTTAAATAGTCAATTACATTATTGTTTTCGAGTTCTTTGCGTTCTGTAGCTACAATATATGCTATCTGTTGAAATGTATAAAATGATATTCCAAGAGGCAAGATTATCTCTTGATTCTCAAGAGAACAATTAAAGAACGCATTGAAGTTAACAATAGCAAAATTCAGATACTTAAAGTATAACAATAGTCCTACATTCACTATTATTGGAAGGCATAGTACTATTCTATTGCTTCTTCTATTTTGATTTGTTTTTGATATTACTATAGCCGCCACATAATTTATTAAAATGCTTATGCTCAAATAAATAAGCATGTGCGGTCTTCCCATTGAGTAAAAAACTATACTTGCAAGAATAATAACCAGTTTTCCAAAAACCGGCTTAATTCTACTAGTTACATAATAAAGCAATACAGAAATAGGCAAAAATGCTAGTATGAATACATAACTATTAAACTGCATATTACATTAATCCCATGATAAGTTATCTCTTACCCAATTGGCAGTAGTCTTTATTTTATCCTCCAGATTGTATTTACATTCCCAGCCAGTATCACGATACAAAGAGTCTAAATCCACTTGGCTATAATCAATCTGTTGATTGTCTTTATACTCTCCAAATTTCAATTCAACATCAGGAGCTACAATATTTCTAATTTCGATCATCAATTCTTTAAATGTTTTTAATTCTCGGTGCCCAACATAATACTCCTTCATATTATGCCCCTTTTCCCCGATTGCTATCATAGCATCCACAATATCTTGTATATAAACCAAATCGTAGAGATTATCTCCCTGGACTAATTTGGGAGCAATCCCGTTGTTCAAGCTATTCAACACAACATTAACGAGTTGCTTGGAATAGTTGCGCTCGCCATACGGCATCGGAATCAACGCCGCTGAATAATCAATTCCCAGGTTATAAGCAAGAGTTCGACAAATCAAACTAGCTGCGGTTTTCCCGGTAGCATATATGCATGTATATCGAGGCTTAAAAGTCTCAGATTTTAAGAAATTCAGTACCTCATATTGATTGTAGGTGTTTGCATAAACAAATCTTTTAGCTCCAATACTATTAGCTGCCACTAAAGCATCCCCTGCATATGATGCATTACTCAATTGAAGCTTGTAATCACGAATAGCAGCAGTGAATCCACCCGCCCATGCAAAATGATAAAAAACATCAACATCGTTATCATGAATAAGATCTGGCAGATTCACATAATCTTCAAATCCAGCAATAACAGTTGTAAAATTCGTATTATTGCGGAACTCATTAAGTTTTGGTGTATCTAAATCCACACCAATTACACTTATTCCTGCTGAAAGTAATGTCCTTGCGAGTGAACTACCAAAGAAACCAGTAACTCCTGTTATAATGACTTTTTTCATTGGATATCCTCAAATATTCAGTATTGATAGCAAGTTGCGCAATTGAATATTCAAACAATTATTGAACTGAATCAATATATTAAGTGTTTGATAATCAGCCCAAAAATACCCCTCTGGGAGTTTGCTGGGGAGATCACTTTTTTTGATTCGCATGATTACATTTCTATTCTGTTCATGATAAAATCGACCGCCTTCTTCAGAAAACAATCCGCAAAACTCTATTCCTTTGTTCTGCTCAAGGTTCTTCTCAAATAGTATATTAACAACATTTGAATCCGGAGTGTCTAATGGATCCAATTGGACACTAGGACCGATTTCAATTTTATCAAAGCATCCTACTTCCGACTTAGTTTGAATCAAAAATCTTCGAATGTTGTCATCAACACAGTATATTAACCCAAAGGTTGACTGACCTGTTGCTTCCAATAAGGGTTGTTGCCAATTGCGAACTTCTCTACCTTCTATTTCAATATCACAATATACAATTTTGAACGGACCATTTTCGGAACTGATCTCCTCATTGGTTCTCTTCCATGTTTTAAGCGAATAAATATCTACCAAATCAATTTCACTGCGGTCAAGCATCTTAACTTCATTCATATACTGATATATTTTATTGATTTCTGACCCAGAGTTACCAAAGAAGATTGAGTTGTAAAACGACTCATCTTTGAATAAGGTTCGAATATGACTTAATTCTTTGTAAGAGTAATCCCTAAGTGAGAAAGGAATACAGGATATGACAGTTCTAGTATCCATGTTTACGAGATTATCATATCTCATCAGTTGCTTAATCTGACCAAGTGTCATCCACTTGTGTGAATCAAGAACCTCAATATCGTCATTAACAACTATTATAATATTTCTATTTCTTTTGCCTAAGAATCTAGAGGATTGTTCTGACTGAATCTGATCAACAACAATCTCATAATTATGCTTATTGGAAAAGTATTCAAGGTAAGCCGGAACTTTACCGCCATGTGCTTGCATAAAGTTACTTTTGGTTGCTTGAATAGTAGGAGATATCTGGATCTTGTTTACATTTCCCGGCTCAATCTTTGCCTGCATAAGGAAATACAGCACTCCATCGAATTCTTTACAGATGATTCCCAAATATCCAATCTCATTCTGTATTATTATCGGCTGTTCAAGAGTCACTTCCTGTCCTATTCTCTTTTGTAAGCCCTTAATCTGAAAGAAAGAACCGTCTTTGTTTCGTATTTCCCCTTTTTCAGAATCATAATGCCAATTATCACCCGTATAATCATAGGGTATTTTGTTAATAGCTACATTGATACCTTTGTTTTTGTCTTCAACCCATGCCAGGATTTCTTCAGTAGAATTAAAAGGATTATCTGTAGTAGTCCAAGACTCAATTATCCTCATAAGAGAAATATTCGTGTTTATGTTATACATTTTTCTTCCTCGCAATCTCAAGAAACTCACTATAATCCTCCGAATAATCAGAGGGAGTGTAAACTGTGTCTGACATAACACACAGTACTGTATCTTTTTGAAAATCAGATATATTCATCCATATATTCTTTGGAAACAACAACCCTTCAGCTTCATTTAAAACATGGATTTCTTTTTCGAAACCATCATCAAGAGTTACTTTACAAGAACCTTTGACTACAACATATAAAAACTGACTAGTTTTAGAAAAATGCTTTCCGCGAATCGCTTCTTGTGGTACATCGGTTAAATAGAACACCCTTCTAACGTCGAAGGGCATACTATTAATCGGCATAAGAAGCCCTGACTTCTCTTGAAATCTTTCGAGTTCTATTCTGTTGCCAATCATCGTTTCGCCATTTCCCAAAACTGATCAACCATTTGAGCCTGCTTCAAAATATCCTTGTATGTATCTTCTCGTTTTTTATTGTCCTTTATACAACAGATGAAGTGTTCTATTGATTTCTTAAATGAATCATCTGAAGGAAGCAGTTGCTCTTCAATATCAGTATTCTTCTTAATTGTTAGGCTAGGTCTAAAGCCCGCAGGTGCAGTCAAGATTCGTCCAGTGTTCAATGTGCCCTTGCTTCCCCATATTTCAAGTTCACATTTGTAGTCATTATCCATGCCAAACGCAACTTGTACTGTTACACCTTCATCGTTATCGAGTGTTGCCGAACCGTATATGTCAACTTCGTATTCATCAGTATAGTTCAGACGCGCATGCCTGATTTTTGCTGTTTCTCCGAGAAGTTTTGTAGCGTACTTAATTGTATAACCGCCTGCATCAATCAAAGCGCCTCCGCCAAGGGCTTTATTATACCGAAAATCATTTGCTGCCCTTTTGGGAAATCCGAATGAGATTCGATACAAACGCACTTCGCCTATTTCACCACTGTTCACAATTTCATCGATTGCATTTAATTGATTGTGGAATATGAACATATAGTTTTCGTGGAGGGCCAAGCCACTATTGTTAGCTGCTCGAACAAGATCACTAGTATCTGCAAGTGAGACTGTTGCTGGTTTTTCAACAAGAACATGCTTACCATTTTCTAAAGCCCGTTTTGCCCACTTATAATGCAATGCAGGAGGAAGCGGAATGTAAACCGCTTCGACATTTGGTGAGGAAACAATTGATTCATAGCTATTGAACAGCTCTCCACCATAATCAATAGTCATTCTCTCTGCTTTTGCTGTTTCTTCCTTAAGCATTTCCTCTATAATGCTTTTATCGACAGGAATGTTAGTACCGTATCGTTCTTCAGGTGAATTTATACCAACACCAACGAAAGAAACATCCTCAGTTAGTTTTAACGATGGGAGAAATCTTCTGTATGCAATTTCTGAAGGACACAATATGCCTATATTCATTTAGTTTTTCCACTCACTCTTTTGTATAATTTTAATGCCCACGTGCTTTTTGTATAGAATACTACTCTTTTTATTATACCTAAATTCGAGTGCAAAACATTGTTATGAAAGATTTGCATATTCAGAATTCTATCAATCACATCATACTCTTCAATTGACAGGCATTTCCTTACCATTATATAGAGTGCCTTAACCGAAACAGCATTGTAATTCTTTTCGCCAATCATATCGACACTGTTTGCCTTCATGTAATCCAAAATCGCAATTAATGATTCAAGATTCCTGCTATAAGAAACAGTCGATTTACTTACAGAATTTGAGTATTGAATATAGTGATAATAAGGTTTGTTGCAAATTAATACACTGTTAGCCATTCCAAATATCTCAATCATCGTTAACCAATCTTCAAAATCTCTTAATTGTCCTGGATATGTATTTGCTATTTGTTTCAGATACAATTCTCTTTTAACGACTTTTGTAAACTTTGCATAAGGCACAGTACCATTAAGCAACTGATCTTTGATGTCGATATAGTCTTTTCCTCTATACAATCCTTCCTCTATTCCAATATTGCAAATTGTCTTTTCACCGGACTCTTTCTCAACATAGTAAGGTGTAAATAATACATCTGCTCCTACTCTTGTAATGAAATCATATATGAATCCAATATAGTCAGACTCGATATAATCATCTTGATCCCAAATGGTAATATAATCACCAGTAGCCATTTTTACGCCCATTTGCCATGTTTTAAATGTTCCCTCATTGGCTTTAGATACTACTCTAATTCGTTTATCATCGTATTTTTCTATAGCTTTGACAGTGTTGTCCGTCGAACCATCATTAACACAAATAACCTCAAAATCTTCGGAAGCAGGAATAATAGAATCTAATAAGATGTGGATGCTATTTTCCGCATTATAAACAGGAACAACAATACTCAATTTCATTTATTTATCCTCATTTCTTGTGTGTGGCGTTTCTAGCTAATTTAACCGCATCTTTTAAATAGGGATTCTTGCAATAAAATACAATGATCAAGCTCGCAGAGAGCAAACCGCATACTAAAGCTTTAATCACAATTCCGCCAACACCATCGATCCCAATAATACTCGTAACATAATAAGATAAGCCGATAATTATGACTGCAAATAAAAAGTATTTGAATTGCGTAAGAATATATTTTTTTGCACTTACTTCAAAATACTCTCTGAAAATAATAATGCATTGCCAAAAAGTCCCTGAAATAACGCATGTAACAAGACTCGCGATTAAGATGCCTGTAACGCCAAGTGTCTTGCCAAGAAATATATTAAGAATCAAATTGCAACAAGTGTTAAAAATATAAGAGTAGCGTAAATCGTTCCATAGACCAGCTGCTGTCAAATACAAAAAGTGTGCTTGTTGAACAATATCAACGGAAAACCAGGCTACTATGAGTATTACATCGCTAAAAGGCAGAAGCATCTTTGGCCCCATCCAAATAACCATAAAAGGTTGGTATAAGCTAAGCATACAAGATGCACACCAAGTGGATATTACCGAGAATAAGAATTGCCAAATAAAGACATCATGTAGGTTCTTAGCAATTGGTTCTTTCGCAACACTGTTTCCAACGCTTGCCTGCATAGCCGAACGTATCATAACAATTAATTGGTTAACCGCTTTGTATATGGTCATATAGTTGCCATATATAGCAACAGCAGCAAGTCCGACAAATGCGGATATTACAATATTATCTAACGTATAATATGTAACAACACTTACATTGCAAATCAGAAGACCTTTTACTTTGTGTAATATTTCGTGTTTGTCTTCATCGTTGATTTCGCCCTTACATACATATTCAGGAAACTTCTTTTTGCTTATATAGGCTGCAAATAGGTTTGTAAACCCTGTTCCAACGATCATAGCCACTACAAATAAGTAGTAGTTCTTAAAAGCAAATAAAGCTATTAGCTGTAAGGCATACTGAATTATGGTAACAAGGCATCCTGCAATTTTGGTTAAATCCAGCCTTTGTACAGCAGTAAGCAACGCAGTTTTATGCGCAGCAAAGAAATAGCTAATTACTGTGTTAATCAAATACAAAACATATAAGTAATATATATTAATGTCATTGGGGACTTCATCATGAATTAGATAAGGTATTAGAAAACCAGCAATGATACCAAATGCTAAAATTGCAATGCCAACATATCTATATACCTTTTTTAGATATGCTAAAAGGGCGCAAACTCTGGGAACATCGCCATCAGCAATTGGCTTATACATAAAATATACTATTGAAGTTGTAAATCCGAGTTCAGCAACATTTAAAACTGTCAGAATTGAAGTAAATAATCCTGAAAGACCAAGATACTGTTTCCCCAATGTGAATACAATCGCGGATTTTGATATAAACGAAAAGAATACTTGAAGAATCATCAACAAGTATGAAGCTAATATATTTCTTTTTGTATTATGGGTTCTAGATTCCATTAGGCACCTATGCTACGATTTTAATTTATATTCTTCGCAGGTCTTCGCATAATTCTCGGGCGTGCCGATATCGATGCACTCACCCTCGCCCTTATAGGCATAGACGGGCATTATCTTGTACAGCCAGGAAGGGAAGTTGCCTGGAGCATCCGGAGGATTGCCCTCTGCTATATACCTGTCGAAAAGGGGAATTATCTCCCTGCCGTAGAAATACGCCGCATAGATGCCCCACTCTGTCTTGGGCTCGGAAGGCTTC
>JAEEGL013292077.1_pt1 | contig 10600 bp, 5 predicted proteins | sample 9134231 | NCBI WGS metagenome assembly JAEEGL01 (sample SAMN16246548, study PRJNA631951) | gut metagenome | biome: gut microbiome; feature: rumen; material: fiber-attached | host: Bos | place: Iran: Karaj | collected 2018-10 | reverse complement strand
GCCCTTCCTTCCCGATATGGGTAATTATCCCGGCGGAGCGAGCCTTGATGCTCGTCAGATCCAGGCGGACAGAGGCCAGGGTGTCAGGACTTACACCATGAACTTCTATCAGCTGGTCAATAACGCTCTCAACGCGCTTCTCAGCGGCATGGTATCGGATCTGCTTGAAGGTCTTCTCTTTGATATGCTCGGCATTGATGCGAGCGACGGCCTCGGCGATCCCGCTATAATGCAGGATGTTATGTTTGCGACTATAGTAGGCGCGATTGAAGGTCTCTGCGTTCAGAACGGAGCTCCCGCAATTACCTACACCGACACAGAAAACACCTATCCCGTTCCCAAAATCCGCAAGCTTCTCGACTGGTTCTTCGTCGGCGGCGGTCTTGCCACATTTATCAAGATTTCCTACAGCGGAATCCAGATTACAGATAACTTTATGTCGCTCCTCAACGACGTTGCGCGTATGCTTCCCGGTCTCTTCGGTCTCTTCGGCATCGAAGTTCCCGACGGACTCACATATACCAACGAGGAAATGACAGAGAAGTGGGTCGACAGATATCCCGATCAGCCGTACTACATGACATATGACAACAGAGAAGTCATCAAATATGAAGACAACGGCAATGATTTTGACTATGATGATGAATATGAGTTTGTTTCGGACGGCACGGTTGTAAACACACACGATCCGGCAGGCGCAGACTACTGCAACCCCAAATTCATCAGACCCAAGTATGTAAAATCAAATCAGAATATTTACGCAGCTCTTGTAAAGATTCTTCTTAACAACTTCATCGACGGCTGCTACTTCCCCGAATGGGCAGAGGATATCCCCTCAGTCGGCGCTTATGCGCTCGCTTCTCTCGCGGTTAAGTATCTCCCCGAGAATAACTATTTTGACAGACTTGACGCTTATCACTACGGAGCAGGCTATGTTCCTCTGGGAACAAGCGGTACCGTTACTCCGCTTCCCTACACAGAGCAGATTGAGAGTCCTCATACCCACAAGCTTGTAACTATTCCGAGAGCGGCAATGGATATCGGCGCATCAATCGGCGCATATCTTCTCTCCGGCTGGCAGGATTTCCAGTCAGGCGTTGGCTATACTCTTGAGACCGATACCAACTTCGAAGTGTTTGCGTTTGAGTTCCTTACCTGGGCTCTTGCAACCTATATGCCCATCTTCTCCGGTAAGTGGAATGTTTCGAACTCAAACTTCGGCAATCTTGACGGCGGACTCACCGGCACATGGCAGGATGTTTTCGTGACTGCGAGAGGCACATTCAATACTTCTTACCAGAATCATCCCCACACCGGTGCAACCGGCAATGTCAACAATATCCCCGCCGGCGAAATCAGAAATGCTCTTTATGATATGCTTGATAATTCGCTCTTCAAGCTTATTCCGCTCAGCTGGCTTCCCGACTGGGTCGCAGGTGAAAAATCCTGGGGTCTCTTCAACGACTGGCTGCTTGAGAGCATCTGCACTCTTGATCTTCAGGAAATTATCAAAATACTTGGAATAAACACAACAGGTGAGCTCAACAACTCGGTTACCGTAGTTCTTATTAACCTTGTTGACCGTATTCTCGGCACAGTCGTCGGCGGCAATGCTCTTCTTCCTCCCGTTCCGAGAAACGTCTTCACAAGCGGCACATCGGTAGCATCGCTTGACGGTCTCTTCGGCAGCACATCCTATACGCCTCTCAAGACTCTCCTTGAGCAGCTGCTTTATCAGCTTGACAGATATCTCCCGACTCTTGCAGGCGTTATATTCCCGCTTCTTATGTCGGGCTCAGTCAAGAAAGCAGCTTATTATAAGAGCGGAAGCTCCTCATCCAAGACCAATTATTTAGGCAGCAATCAGATTACATTTGCTCAGCTGCGCGCTTATAATGATGCTAATGCCGCTGAAGCAAACTCGACCGAATTCTCCGGCTCGGTATGGTATACCAGCGACAGTAAAGCGGAACTTGTTGCTGCAGCAATCGGCGACACCGGATTCACGGTCAGCGGCAGACGCCAGATTGTCGACGGTGTGGACCAGTACCGCGTTGAATTCCCCGCAACCTACAGCTCACTCAGATATGCGGAAGCTGCTGCGGGATATATTGAAAACGGTTACGCAAAGCGTGACCGTACAACAGGTAACAACAACATTGTTTATAAGCTTTATGTCACCGATAATTACAGAGACGAGACCGCTTCAATGCAGACAGTCACTGTAAGAGAAGAGGAAGGCGTTGTTACCGAAAAAGAGTATGTATTCAGTAACATCCACACTGCCGCTCCCGTAAAGGCAAACGGCACCTATCAGACCGGCACAAAGGGTGAGGTTCAGTACGGCGCAGGCTGGAGAACTCTTGCTTACGAAGATTTCAGAGCTAACGAGATTAAACTCTATCACCGCTACAACAACGCCATAGAAGATTCAAATGAATTCCTTGATGAATTTGAAACTTATGCCCACAGCACACTGCCCAACGCTTACGGCTCATGGCTTGAATATTTAATCAACATGAAGCTCTATGCGAACAAGCATTATGATGCCAACGGCGACGGCAGCATTACTTCCGATGACGGTATGCCCGGCAAACCCGGCAAAGATACTCCGTATCCGTTCTCCGCAACAGGCAACGGATCATCTTATGAAGATTATATCGGCCCGGATGACGCCAAGATTGATGTTGTAAGAAGAAGCATCAACTCGGGCACAAGCGGCAGATCATATCCGTTTGCAAGCAACGGCTCTTATCTTGTAGTTGCGGAAGCTCTCAACTATGCCGATGCTCTGGAAGAGGACGGCTCAAACCACGATGTTGAGCTTTCGAGAAGCTTTGCACAGTCTGTTGTACGCCTTGCGCTTAACAGCCATACATTCGACATTACAAGCGGCAGTGAAGAAGCTGCTCTTGCCCAGTGGCAGGCACTTTCCGACAGCCAGAAGAATACAATCGCATCCACATGCCAGAGCTACGGCCTGACATTCGACAGAGACAACTTCAAGATTACCAGAAAGTCATTCGCTCTCATCACTCCCAGTCTCGGCGGCGGATCATTCGGATACTACAGCGGCGACCAGACTTCAGACAGCGGCAGAACAACAATCAGCCTTACACCTCCGAATACATACACACTCGGCGGTAAGGATGAGGTCAAGTATCAGAATGAGATTCAGAAATCTTACATTGAATTTGCAAAGACAATCAAAGATTACAACGAGAAGCTCAATGATTACTATGACAACATCAGCTGGAGACTTGCAAATGTTGAGACCGCTCTCGAAGGAAACACCGTAAGAACCAACACACTTGAATGGGTTCTCAACTACACTGCAGACGCTTACATCACAGAAAATGACGGTCAGATGTGGAGAAACAAGAAGCTTAACCAGTTCAACAGACTTGTTACGGCTTATACACAGAAGACCTACGATGAATTCCAGCGCGCATATGAATACGGTGTTGCACTTAAGAATGCCGTTGATAACAATCAGCATATCCTTCAGTCTCTTGTTACCACAGCATATCAGGCAATTCTCAAAGCATATTACAACCTCCATGAATTCTCAAAGAGACCCGACTGGAGACTTTATGAGTCAACACTCGATCAGGCTCAAGCAATCATTGACGGACCGCTCGGTCTCGGTGCAGATGTTGACAGAGATGTTGCTTACACGCTTCCGACTCTGAATAACCTCAATGCTGCTCTTGCCATTGCGAGAACCTACTACAACACCTACTACACCGACGCAGATATCGACTTCCAGGATGAAATCGATGAGAATCAGCGTATCCTTCAGAGAGTTATTGAAGCTCTCGCATTCCCCGAGGGACTGATTCCCGGTGCAGTAAAGGTCAGCGATCCTCTTAACAATTCACCCTTCAACATCCTTCATGACGGAAACGGCGACGATTACTCATACAAACTCGGCGGCTCCGATAACCGTACATACAAAGTTATCACAGGTCTTCAGGAAGGCCAGAGCTTTACCGATACCGCAGGAACAATGCCCACCTATACAGACAGCCAGGGCGATCCCGCAAGAGTATTCACTTCATCAGGTTTCGTTGAGGATAACAACACCAACACATTTGAGGCTCACAGATCAGACTACGGCGGAGGCACAGGCTCCTACCTTGTAGGTCATATCGGCCGTATCCCGCAGTTCAAGTATTATGTAGTCCTTGTCGGCGACCTCAACGGTGACTCCAGAATCGACAACGTTGACAGAGCGTACATCAACCTCGTTGCAGCTCAGGGCACTGAGTATGAAATCGAGCCCTATCTCGGAGTTGCAGGCGACGTAAACTTCGACGGTCACATCAACGCAGACGATGCTCAGATTATCACCAACAAAGTCAACCACAGCGCTTCCTACACACCGATTGATCAGACCGGTGCCAACGTTGAAGGCGATGCATGGTTTGACGCAAACGAGCCGGCTTCACAGGGTTAATCCCGGTAAAGCTTAAAGGCAAATAAACTCAGCCCGCCCCTGCACCGCAGGGGCGGGAATTGCGTTTAATGCGGAATGATGAATGAGGAATGCGGAATTGAGGGTCGCGTGCAAAGCACGCTCCGGATTTTTCAGGTAGTTAAGGCGACTGATCGTAGGGAACGACGTCCCGGCGTTCCGGGCAAGCGTGAGCTTGCAATGTAGGGCAGGCATAAATGCCTGCCGCGTACAAGGGATATGCGTGAGCATAAATCAATGCCGAATTTCGGGTCGCGTGCAAAGCACGCTCCGGATTGTATTGTCTCTTAACAAAATCAAAGGGCACACGGATTTTTCCGTGTGCCCTTAAAGTCATATTGAATTAAATATACGGCAGTTACTGTTTTGCTTATCAGACATTTACCGTGCTGTCTGTTTCGGTGTATTCCTCAATCAGCGGTCTGAGCTCGGCGATATATCTCTCAACCTGCTCGGCGCATCTGCCGGTGTAGAGTGAAGGCTCAAGAGCCGATTTCATTTCTTCGGCGCTCATATTGAATTCGCTGTGAGAGGCGAGATCGGAGAGCAGATCAAACGGCTCGCCGTTTTTCATCTTTGCCGTGGCGTTCATTGAGCAGGTCCTTATTATTTCATGCAGCTCCTGCCTGTTTCCGCCGTGCTTCACGCCCTCCATAAGGATGTTTTCGGTAGCTATAAACGGCAGATAATCATTGACCGCTTTTGCGACGATTTTTTCATTGACATGAAGACCGTCGGTAACATTTCTTGACAGAATCAGTATTGCGTCGGCACACAGGAATGCCTCGGGTATTGAAATCCTGCGGTTTGCGGAGTCATCAAGGGTTCTCTCAAGCCACTGTGTCGCCGCCGTCATCGGGGCGTTGAGCGCGTCTGCCATAATGTATCTTGCAAGAGAGCAGATTCTCTCGCTTCTCATCGGATTTCTCTTGTATGCCATTGCGGATGACCCTATCTGGCTCTTTTCAAACGGCTCTTCCACCTGACGGTCATGCTGCAGCAGACGGATATCGTTTGCCATCCTGTAACAGCTCTGAGCAACGGATGAAAGGCAGTTCAGAATCCGAGAATCAAGCTTTCGCGGATAGGTCTGACCGCTTACCGAGTAGCATTTATCAAAACTGAAATCTTTACAGATAAGGGAATTCATTTCATCTATCTTTGAGGTATCTCCCTCAAACAGATCCATAAAGCTCGCCTCTGTGCCCGTTGTGCCGCGGCATCCGAGGAGCTTCATCTTTGAAATGACATCGTCAATCTCTTCCACATCACAGGCGAGATCCTGCATCCAGAGGGATGCTCTTTTGCCTACCGTAACGAGCTGAGCCGGCTGATAGTGGGTGTAGCCGAGTGTGGGCATGGATTTGTATTTACCGGCAAATGCGGCGAGATTCTTTATTACTCCGATTACGCCGTTGCGTATAAATTTAAGGGCATCACGGTAAAGAATGATATCGGCATTGTCGGTTACGTAGCAGCTTGTTGCGCCAAGATGGATTATACCTGCCGCTCCGGGCGCCGCTTTGCCGTATGTATATACGTGAGCCATAACATCGTGGCGTACTTCTTTTTCTCTCTGCTTTGCGCATTCAAAGTCAATATCGGATATATGCGCCTCAAGTTCGCTCACCTGATCGGCGGAAACAGGAAGGCCGAGAGCAGATTCCGCCTTTGCGAGTGATACCCAGAGGCGGCGCCAGGTTTCTATCCTCTTTTGCGCTGAAAAGAGGGTGAGCATATAGTCCGACGCGTAGCGTGAGGAGAGGGGGGATTCATATTTATCAAGCATATTATACCTCTTATCTGATTATGATGCTGTCTCTCTCGGGGCCGACCGAAACATATCCGATGTGGCATCCGATTTCTTTTTCAACGTATTCGACATATTTCCTGGCATTTTCCGGAAGATCATCCCAGTTTTTGATTTTTGAGATGTCGGTTTCCCAGCCGTCCATATATTCTATGACGGGTTTCGCATCGGGAAGGGCGCTCGGGAACGGGAAATCGTCGGTTATTTCACCGTAAAGCTCATACTTTGAGCAGACGGGTATCTTTTTCATATAGCTGAGGATATCGAGCTTTGTCAGGGCAATATTGGTTGCCGCCTGAACCTGAACACCGTAGCGGGTGGCGACTATATCGATGGGTCCGACTCTTCTCGGTCTGCCTGTTTTGGCGCCGTATTCTCCGCCGGCCTCCCTGAGCTCGTCAGCCTCTTTGCCGAACATTTCGCAGGTGAACGGACCCTCGCCCACACAGGAGGAATAGGCTTTTACAACGCCTACAATTTCCTGAGGTCTTACGCCCGGGATTCCGGAGCCTACGGGAGCATAGGAGGCAATTGTATTTGATGATGTGGTGTAGGGGCAGATACCGTAATCAAGATCGCGCAGAGAGCCGAGCTGTGCCTCAAAGAGGATATTCTTACCCTCCGCCTTGGCGTTTCTGAGGAATTTGCCGGTATCGCAGACAAAGGGCTTGATCTTTTCGCAGTAGCCGGAGAGCCAGCTTTCAAGCTTTTCCATTGTCCAGGCCTCGCCGCCGTATACCTTGGTTATCGTCAGGTTTTTCCACTCGAGCAGGTCCGCAAGGTGAGCACGGAGTTTTTCGGGGTAAAAGAGTTCGCCGGCAAGCACGGTTTTCTTCTGATACTTATCCGAATAAAACGGTGCGATGCCCTGTTTGGTCGAGCCGTATTTCTTATCTGCGAGACGCGCCTCTTCGAGGCAGTCAAGCTCTCTGTGCCAGGGCATAAGAAGCGAAGCGCGGTCGCTGATTTTGAGATTATCGGGAGTGAGGGAAACTCCGTTTTCTCTCACATACTCAATTTCATTCCAAAGGTTTTCGGGGTCAACGGCGACTCCGTTTCCGAGAATATTCACAACGTTTTTTCTGAAAATACCCGAGGGCAGAAGATGAAGGGCGAATTTACCGTATTCATTGATTACGGTGTGGCCCGCGTTTCCGCCTCCCTGATATCTTATGACGATATCATAATTCTCTGTGAGCAGGTCGACCATACGGCCCTTGCCCTCGTCTCCCCAGTTGATACCGACTATTGCGCAGTCAGACATATTATTACCTCCGATGATGCAGTCTGTTTCGGGGAAAAACCCGCGAAATCATCATTTACCTTATCATTATACTACTATATATTGAAATAATCAATTAAAAATACACAATAACTCGTGTTTTTTCATTTTACCGCCGATTTTTTTCTCTTTACATATTAAGTAAAATGTAGTATACTATAATAGCTGTAATGCGTATTCAGCATATTTATTTCATTTGGAGAATTATTATGAAAAGCTTAAAAAAGATTTCTGCGGTAATTACGGCTGCTGTTATATTGGTATGTTCATTCGCAATCTCATCATCCGCCGCGGGCGCAAAGAATTATCTTTTACTCGGTGATTCGATTGCGTACGGTCAGGGCCTTCTGAATGCACAGGATGCCTGCTACGGCAAAATAGTGGCGGATACAAACGGTTATAACTATACAAACTATGCCGTTGACGGATACACATCCGAAGCTCTGCTGAAATATCTCGATGTGGATTTTGTCAGCGCGGGCGTCAGAAGCGCCGATATAATCAGCATTTCAATCGGCGGCAACGATTTCCTGACCACCAACCTGCTTGCGCTTCTCATAGGCGCCGAGACCGGAAATGACTCACGCTTTGATAAGATCGAAGCTGAATTCAGCAGCAATTTCTCAGGTATCATCTCAAAGATAAAGAGTCTCAATTCCCATGCGGCGATTCTGGTTCAGACAGTGTATAATCCCTCAAAATTCCTGTTTACAGAGGATTATCAGAAGGGCGTCAATGTAATCAACGGCGTTATCAGGGGCTATCTTGGCGCTCATCCCGGTGCATACTCAATAGTTGAGGTTGAGTCCGCTTTTGCCGGCCATGCCCGTGAATATATCGCGATTGACACAATCCATCCCAATTCAAAAGGCAATCTTGTAATAGCAAGACTTGTGCTTCAGAAGCTTTACGCGATGGGTCTCGGCTCCTCCACAGAGCCTGTTGTAAACAACCCCGGTATTGACTGGAACGGTATCTCGGGCTCATCATTCGCCGAAATAATAGGCTACTTTTTCAGACTTTTCTCAAAATACGCGGGTATTCTTTTCGCATAATCAAGGAGTCGGCAGATAATGGATTTAAAAGGTAAAAAGATACTTGTAATAGGGCTTGCAAGGAGCGGCCTTGCGGCAATCAAGGTGCTTCATCATCTCGGTGCGGAGATTACTCTCTCCGAGACAAAGCCGAGAGATCAGCTCCCCGAAGCGGATGAGCTTGAGTCGATGGGAGTCAAGATCACCGACCAGAGCATGCCCGTATTTGAAGAAAAATACGATCTCGCAGTAAAAAATCCGGGAGTGCCTTACAGAGCCCCCACCATCATGAAACTCAAGGAAAACGGAGTTCCAGTTATCACCGAGATCGAGCTTGCCTACAAAGTATCAAAGCCGCAGCATTTTATGGCGATAACCGGCTCAAACGGCAAGACTACCACGAGCACTCTTCTCTACGGGATTCTTCACAAGGCATTCGGAGAGAAGGCGCATCTGTGCGGAAACATAGGCATTGCCCTTTGCGAAATGGTAATGGATTACAACCTTTTTGAAAACGAAGGGCACTGGTTTGCTCTCGAAGTTTCAAATTTCCAGCTTGTTGATATTGATGAATTCAGGCCCGAGGTTGCGACCATTATCAATCTCAGCCCCGATCATATTGATTTTATGGGTGGGCTTGACAACTATTATAAATCCAAAACAGAAGTTTACCGTAATATGAGAGATGATGATGAATTCATCCTCAATACGGATGACAGTACTCTGATGGAGTATGTTTCACGTTATCCCGTAAAATGCAAGGTGAATACATTCAGCCTTGACAGAGACGATACCGATTCATATATTTCAGACGGATACATCTATATACGCGGCGAAAAGGTTATGCCGCTGAGCGTAATAAAGCTTGTGGGCAAACACAATGTGCAGAATGTCATGGTGGCTGTTGCCGCGGCCAAGGCGGCGGGGATTTCAAATGAAATAATCACTCAGGCCGTATCGGAATTCAAGGGAGTCGAGCACCGTATTGAGTTTGTGCGCGAGCTCGGCGGAGTAAGATATTATAACGATTCCAAAGGCACAAACACAGACGCGACGGTTACGGCGGTAAAATCTTTTGACAGGGGAGTGATACTCCTTGTCGGTGGATTTGAAAAGGGCCTGCCGATGGATGAGCTCAGAAAGAATTTGAGCTCGGTAAAGCAGGTTATCGGTTACGGCGCCTGCGGAGAGCGGCTTGTTAAAGAGCTTGCGCCGGAAAGCGGAATCCTCGTTACCACTCTGAATGAGGCGGTTGCCAGGGCGCATGAAATCGCAGTCCCCGGAGACACAGTGCTTCTCTCACCCACAACGAGCTCATTTGACCAGTATTCCTGCTTTGAGGAAAGAGGAGATCATTTCAAAGAATTGGTGAACAGTTTATAAGCAGACATATTTTAATTTTACCTTAGACGGAGGGGAAACTATGTTTGTTCCGTATATTTTCACCGGAATCGGCGCAGCGTTACTTGCGGTATTCTGCGTCAAAAGGACCAAGGGCAGCACACCCATTGTCGCGATGATAAAGGCGCTTGTTTCAATCTGCTTTATAGCCACCGCGCTCTCGGGTATTGCCTTTACCGATTTTGATTATTCACACCTGAGATTCGGTCTGTGGATTGCAATGGGCCTTATCTGCGGAATGCTCGGAGATATTGCGCTCGACCTTAAATACGCTCACCGCAAATCTTCCGATCAATACACTTACGCCGGGTTTACGGCGTTTCTCGCAGGGCACATTCTCTATGACATCGGCCTTATAAGCGAATTCTATATCAAAGGCAATATCCTGTATCTTATAGTACCCGTGATACTCTGCGGCGTTATTGCGGTATTTATAAGATTCAGTGAAAAGCTTCTCAAGGTTAACTACGGAAAATTCAGGTGGATTGTTGTTCTTTACAGCCCTGTTTTGTTTTCGCTCGTTCTCTTCTCTCTTTCGCTGGCGATCCTCAACGGATGGAAAATTGTCGGGCTCGATATGATTTTCGGCGGCTCGG
>JAEEGL013267236.1_pt1 | contig 10600 bp, 10 predicted proteins | sample 9134231 | NCBI WGS metagenome assembly JAEEGL01 (sample SAMN16246548, study PRJNA631951) | gut metagenome | biome: gut microbiome; feature: rumen; material: fiber-attached | host: Bos | place: Iran: Karaj | collected 2018-10 | reverse complement strand
TGATGTTCTGAGAAATGAGCTTAAAGAGTTTCAGGAAAAGGAAAGGCTTCTTTATGATATTCCTGTCTGCTTCCCTCTCAAAGAAGGCAGAATCCTTGGTATAGTGGGTAATAAGGAAGACCGGATGAATCTTCTTTGCAACCTTCTGCTTCAGATTTGTCTTCTTCATAGTTATGATGAAGTGAAACTGATACTTTTATATGACGAGAGTGATGAAAAGTATCTTTCAAGCATACGCTATGCACAGCATATCTGGGATAATACCGGCAAGATCAGATATCTGGCTGATTGTGAAGAAGATCTCCGACAACTTTCTATAGAGGTTTCAAAAATAGTAAGGAGCTCAAAAGAAACATCCCAGGAAGGCGATGTGAAAGGGCCTCACTATATTGTTGTTTCTACCAGCAAGGTTCTTGCAAATAAATGTTCATTTATGTCGGAAATATGTTCCGAGGAAATGACTGATAATTTCAGCGTGATATGTTCGTATGATTCACTCAAGGAATTGCCCAAAGAGTGCAAGACTGTAGCTGATGTAAATGCAGGACAGGGCGTTTTGACCTCCAGTCTTGGAGAGAACGGAATAAGGATCGGATTTGTTCAGGATAAGGTAAGCGTATATGATGTCGGAATCAGAATTCGTCATATGGCTTCGGAAATGCTGGATCTGAATCACGGTAAATATGAATTACCGCAGATGCTGACATTTATGGATATGTATGGTGTCGGAAAGATAGAGCACCTTAACATTCCGCAGAGATGGAAAACAAATGACCCCGTCAAATCGCTAAAAACTCCTGTTGGCGTTGATACCAATGGCGAAACATTTTATCTGGATCTTCATGAAAAAGTTCACGGGCCGCATGGTCTCGTTGCCGGAATGACAGGATCCGGAAAATCGGAATTTATAATCACGTTCATTCTGTCATTGGCGGTGAATTATCATCCCGATGAGGTGGCATTTGTTCTTATCGATTATAAAGGCGGCGGATTGGCCGGAGCGTTTGATAATGAAAAATTCCGTCTCCCTCATCTTGCCGGAACTATTACCAATCTGGATTCTTCTGCTGTCAACCGTTCTATTTTGTCAATCAGCAGTGAACTTAAGCGCAGGCAGAGGATATTCAATGAGGCACGTGTAATAGCCAACGAAGGCACCATGGATATCTATAAATATCAAAAGATGTACAGGGATAAACTGGTAAGCCAGCCGTTGCCGCATTTATTTATTATTTCCGATGAGTTTGCAGAGCTCAAGAGCCAACAGCCTGAGTTTATGGAACAGCTAATATCCACAGCACGAATCGGCCGAAGCCTGGGTGTTCATCTAATTCTTGCTACCCAGAAGCCCAGCGGTGTTGTAAACGAACAGATTTGGGCAAATTCCAAATTCAAGGTATGTTTGAAGGTTCAGGACAGAGCAGATTCTATGGATATGCTTAAACGTCCCGATGCGGCTGAAATAGCAGAGACCGGAAGATTTTATCTTCAGGTTGGATATAATGAACTCTTTGAATTAGGACAGTCTGCATGGTGCGGAGCCGCATATATGGATTCCGATACGGTTGCCGTCGGTGATGATCTCTCAATAGATGTGGTTGATGATCTCGGCGAGATAGTGGACAGAATCAAGGATAAGAATTCATCTGTTGCATCCGGTAACGGCAAGCAGATCGTCAGGATCATGGAATACCTCGATAAACTTGCGGAAGAGGAAGACATTCATGAGAGACAGCTGTGGATGCCCGAAATCTCGGAGGTTATTCTTTGGGACGAAGTTGCGGCACGAGAAGGCTTTGCTCCTGAAAAGAATACTCTTGAGGCACTTATCGGAATGCTGGATGATCCATATCATCAGGATCAGAGGATGCTTACGCTTAATTTGACATCCGGTGGTAACGCTTTGTTATATGACGCAGGCGGTAACAATTCAGAAATGATGCTTGAGGCACTGCTTTATTCACTCTACAAGTATTATGATTCTTCTGAACTCAGAACCTGTATTTTGGATTTTGGTTCCGAATCTCTGAGAATGTTCGAGAAGGCACCATGTACCGAAAAAATAATAGTTGACGGTGAGGATGAATGAGTTGCTGAACTGTTCTCTGTTCTGAAGAACGAGATCAAAAACAGAAAGAAGATTCTTTCTCAATATGGCGGAGATCTTGTCAGATATAATTCATCGGAAAACAAGCGCATTCCCTATATGCTTATCATCCTCAACAATCTGTCACATTTCTCGGAAAGCTGCCCGATTTACGAAGAATCCCTGATGTCTGTGACGAGAGATTGTGCGAAGTATGGAATCTACTTCGTTATTACAGCCAATTCATCCGGAGCGGTCAGATATCGTCTGGCACAGAATTTTTCACAAAATTTTGTCATGCAGCTTAATGATCCTACCGATTATGCTGCTATACTCGGAAAAGTCGGCGGAATATATCCTCCGAATATTAAGGGAAGAGGAATAATTATGCAGGATGAGGTTTATATCTATCAGACTGCATCGATTGTTTCTTCGGAACAGGATCTTTTTACATACGTAGGATCTTTTTGCGAAAAACTGAATGATTCAAATGAGTCGGTTGACAATATGCTTTCGGAAAAGATACCTGCAAAAATAAGCGGAGAAAAGTTATCAGAGAGCATGTCCGGGTTTAATGAGGTGCCTTTGGGATTATGCGTCAATGGCGGAGAGCCTTATAAACTTGATATGTGTTCAAATAACCTGCTTCATGTGTTGTCCAAGGATATCAATGATTCGTTGAATTTTGCGGCCGGAATGTGTGAGACCGTATCGAAGATTGATGGAATCAGAATAGTTCTGATCAATACTTCCGATGAATTTGAACAGTTGATCAGGGTTAAACATGATCGTATAGGTAAAGAAACTTTGACTTCCGGAATTGTTGAACTTATTGATGAAGGATCCGAAAGAAACAGATTCTTTAAAGAAAAAGGTTTCCTTCCCCAGGATAAAAAGCCAATCTTCGTTGTGATCAACAGGATAGATGAGATCAAGGCATCTTTATCCAGGGAAAAAATGGCGGATCTTAACATTTTGCTTGAAAAAGTGGAGGGTTATACAGGCATTCACTTTATGATAGTTGCCGATTATTCATCTGTAAGCAAGTATTCCGCATATAATTGGTATCTGGATAAGATTGTTGGAAGAGGGCTTTGCATCGGAAAAGGTGTTTCCGAACAGAACTGGTTCAGGTTCAACGGAAAATCCGAACTTGATGATGACAAGATTGGTTCCAGCACCGGATTTATGGTGGAAAACGAGGATTATATCAAGATCCGTACGGTTCTGCCTGCACTATTATGTGGAGAGGAGAACGAATGATATGAAAAAGATAACAGTAAATGTCTTTGTTCCTGCCTCAGGAAATGATTACGAGATGCGGATTCCGCGAAATATCAGAGCGGGAAAAGCAAACGAAATGATCCTAGATTACCTGAATAACAAGTCAGATGAAAGCTTTATTCCGAATTCCCGGTCCAGGCTGTGCTCCTGTAAGACTGGAGAGCCTTATGACTGGAATCTGTATATAGATGAACTCGGACTTGAAAACGGGGAACGCGTTCTGATCATCTGATTTCTTGCAACTCGTTACATTTTGATTACCGTTTGTGTAGTTATTGTTTGATTCATCCGCGAAGGATGTATATTTGCATTGTCGGCAGTGATTGCTGACAAAAAACCAATATGGAGAGGAGATATAATATGGCTTCAGGAATGACTAGTATCCAGGTTACACCCGAAAATTTGAGAACTCAGGCAGGGAAGGTAGATTCTCTTGCGGGAGAGTACAACGATCAGTACGAGACTCTTCTTAATGAGGTTGACAATTTCACTTCTACCGATTGGAAAGGATCTGATGCAAATGCATTCAGAGAGCAGGTTCAGGGATTCAGAGATGACTTCTGCAAGATGAAAGAGCTGATGAATGAATATGCTACCTTTATGAGAAATGCAGCTCAGGTTTACGAAGATACCCAGAAGGAAGTAATGAATCAGGCAAAGGGACTTCAGAACTGATCGGAATACCAACATACTGTTGACTGAAAAAAGGAGAATAAAAAATGGCTGAACAGCAATATATAAACTATGGTGAGTTTAATGCAAGAGCTGATAAGATCAAGGGGATGAATGATACCCTCAAAGATGAGCTCAACAATATTAAGAATGCAATCAATTCACTTTCCGGTGACTGGGAGTCCAATTCCGCCAGAACCATCAGAGAGAAGATCGAGGGCATGGTTCCTACTTTTAACAAGTATTACGATGTTGTTGATAATTATGTAACATTCATCAAAAATACCGCAAAGACATATGAGAATGCCGAGAACAGCAATAATGCAAACGCCAGCAAATTCTGACCGGGGCTAATATATGAAGAGAGAGAATATACTAAAAAAATTCATGACCGGGATGTTGATTATCCTGGCATTGATGGCATTTTCCGGATGTGGAAAGAATGAATCGGGAGATTTATCGGATGGAAAATTGACCAGGGCTGAGTATGTCGGATTGCTTGGCGATTCATTCGGCTTTGATTTTTACATCACGGAAGACAGTTTATTTTCTGATGTCAGTACATCGAATGAATACTATGCCGCAATTCAGTCGGCTGCTGAGTGGGAAGCTATAGATGCCGGCGGAAGATTTAATCCTGACGATGTGGCAACTCTTCAATTTGCAATTGAAAGTGCGGTCAGGGCTATCGATGTAAACAAAATCGAAAAAAGCGGCGCTAATATCAATAAAGATGATCTTGTCGGATTTTATGTAAACAATATTGCTGCCATTGATGTAAGCAATCTTGACAAGAGCATAGATGTTGAAACAGCCAAGTCAATTCTTGCTTATGCAGAAAACTACTGCAATAATCTTGTTCTTCCCCAAGTCACTGATATGGAACTGTGTGACGGGGTTATAGAATCTCCCGGTAATATTATCCTTAATGCAGATGGGTGTACGGGAACAATCACAGTAGGATCATATAATGTCGGTGACGTTGTTTACTTCGATGGCAGTGACGGAACACTCGCCAGAAGCATAAAGATCACTTCGATAGATGGTAACCATTTTACATTTGATGATGCTACGCTGGAAGAAACATTTAAGAGCCTTTATGTGTCAGGAACTTTCGATGGCAGGATTGTCGAAGTCACTACTGCTACCAGCGCGGGAACGGCAAGCTATGGTCGGGATCTTCTTGACGAAATGAACGCATATGGCATGAATTATTCGTCTGATTCCATAGTCGGTTACTCGGAAGACGATTTTGAGGTTACTGATCTTGGAGTGAAACCTGATATCGGTTCGGATCATGCAATATTCACTGTGCCGATATATTGTGAACCACCTTCGGCGGGATCCTATCAGGTTGGTGATTCAACAGCGAATTATACTGCTTCAGGTAATGCCGAACTTGTATTTGGAATAAAGGATATTTCCGTTACCGTTGACTATTCGCACGACGGCTGGAAAGTATGGAAACCCAAGGATGTGGATTTCAGATTAAACTATACCAGCGAGGTGTCGTTTGATGCTTCGGGATACGCAGGAACGACTATTCCTTTGGGCGATATGGTTATTCAGGTCTGGGGACCTTTGAATGTAAAGGTATCGCTGGTTGCCAATATCGGCCTGGATGGTCAGATCAATATTTCATATACTGCCGAAAATGTTGCTTCTGCAAGATGGACTAAGGGCAAGGGATTGTCAACAAATATGGACAGCACTCCTCATCTGGATGCTCAGGTTGAGGCAACGCTTACTATTGAAGGTAAAGTCCTGGCTGAATTAAGAGTTGGTGTGTGGAAAGCACAATATGGAATTGCGAATGCTCAGGTTGTTACCGGAATTGTAGCTGTTGGCAAGAGGGATGTTGATCTGCTGGGAGACCAGCCTGATTGTACTGATATCCTCGCATTTGTTCCACTACGAGTGGCTGTGAATCAAAAAGCATGTGCCATTACGGACATTAACAATAATTGGAAAAAGGAATGGGTTGTTTGGGATTCGGAATCTTCGCCGTTCAAACTACACTTCCACTTTGAAGATGGTCAGAGGACGCCGGGTGATGAATGTACCAGAGGTGAAAATGAAGTAGTAACCGAGGATGTCGATGAAAGCGGCGAACCTTATGATGAATATAAGATATTCGACTTTGTTCCGATGGAATTCGACTTTGTAGAACTTGTGACCTACACGATGTTTCTGGATATCGGCGAGGACGGAACGATTCAGATCACCAATATACCGGAAGGATATTCGGAATCGGATCTTGTATTCAGCTCGGATGACACTTCCGTATGTAAGGTTAAGAATGGCACCGTAACAGGTGTCTCTGCAGGTAGTACTCTTGTTCGCATAGGAACAAGTGACGGCGCATATGAGGTAACCCTTGCCGTTACGGTAAGAGATGATTATTCCATTGATGGCGGTTTTGTAAGCCTGTAAATTATCTTAAGGCGGCAGTTTTTATGACTGCCGCCATATGGGGATTAATCAAAAAATGAGTTTAGACTTTGCTGCAGCGGTAGCACAAAAAAATGAACTGGATAAAGCAGCCGACGAGATTCTTACTATCAAGAATCAGTTGGAACACGCCAAAGAAGGATATAAATCCGGATGGAGATCCCCGGAGGTATATGATATGGAGGCGGCGATAGACAGAACAATCCGCCGATTGGAGAATCTTCAGAGGGAATTGCAGGATACAGGACATTGTATCCTGAAAAATGCTGAGGATATTCAGCGGGAGGAAGAGGAGAGACGTGCTGCAGAAGAAGCCAGAAGGCGGGCTGAAGAGGAATCCCGCAGAAGAGCAGAGGAAGATGCCCGCAGAAGAGCTGAAGAGGATGCCAGAAGGAGCGCTGAAGAATCTGCAAGACAGAATTCGGTTAAGAATGAGCAGGCAAATACCGTGCCTGTCACCACGTCCACAGCATCCAATCCAAATGTTCTTTCTCAGTCTTCGGGAAATGGATTTGTATCTGCTATCAAAAACATCTGGAGAGCATTTTTTAAATAAAGGGATATCTGATGGCAAGAATAGACATTGATGTAAATACAGTAAAAAACGCAAATTACGCTGTTCCTCAGATGGTTTCCGGTGTTTCAAACATTAAAAGAAGTATCGGTCTGTTAAAATGGCGCATAGATCCTGAAATAATGAACAGAAGAAATGTCCGTGATAAGATCGAGAACATTATCAAGGAACTCGGAACCGCCGAAAAGGAACTGAATGACACGTATGTGGTCACAGAAGACATACTTGGTCAGTATTTGGAGAGCGAGCAGACTTTGTCTGTATTTGCTAATAAATTCGAATAGGGGTAAATGTTTCATGAGAATTGAAAAGATGTCTCTTTTTACGGCGTATTACAAGCTTATCGGCACATTGCTTGTGATCGCCTGTTTTGCGTTTTTTCATATAAATGTATGTGCTGAAGAGATCACATCCGTCACCAGCGCGGCAGTTACAGAGTGTCGCACTGCTTCCGACGGTGTTTTATATATGTATATCAGGGGAGTTGATGAGATTCAGACCGGTTCGACTGTTCAGATCGGTAATGTTGCCTGCGATGATGTGAGCGGTGCTTACATGGATTCGACAGGAATTCCCGTCAGAACGATTCTTATTCTTGATAATTCGAATTCCCTTTCCATGAAATTGGGTATCGATGCTCCGAAGGAACTGATGAATTCCATCATCGATAACCGTTTGGATGGCGAGCAGTTCAAGCTTGTTACAGTTTCAGATACATTCAATGAACTTTCAGATTTTTCGACTGATTATGATGAACTGAAAAATATCATTTCCGGAATAACATATAACAATCAGGATACTTATCTTACTGATTGTCTGTATTCTTATTTGTCCCAGGAAAGTAATGGCGAAAGCTATACAAGGATAATTCTTATAACTGATGGGGCAGATGACAATGAAATAACATACACTCAGACAGAACTTAATGATCTGATGAAAACCGCCAATGTGGTCATCCACTCGATCGGTGCTTCAGCAGGAAACAGTTCGGAACTTGAAAGACTGTTTTCTTACTCTAGGATTACCAAGGGTACCGGAATAAGCGTGGATAAGAACTTTAACAGCAGTGAGGTTATTTCTCTTCTGAATATGGATTATGAAATGATTTGCTTAAGAGTAGTTCCTCAAAGCGAATTGCTGGACGGAAGCGTTAAAGCTGTTCTTCTTAAACTTCAGACCCCGGGTGGAGAGATAGATATAGTATGTAATGCTCAGATGGCGTTCGGAGCAACACAGCCTGCACCGCCTGTTCAGGACGAACCTGAAATTGAAGATTCGGAAGAGGATCCGAAAGAAGATCAGTCTGACCAGCTTCCCACTATAGATATCGGAAGCGATGATGAAGAACCTGTAAAGAAGAAATCACCATTTGTGTGGATAATTGTACTGGTGATTGTATTGCTGGGTGCAGGGGCAGTTGTCGGTTATATACTGATAAAAAAGAAAAAGAAACAGGCATCTTCAGAAGTGAAATCCGAGCCTGAGCCTCAGCCTGAATCTGTGGCCCCCATTTTGGAAGATAACAGGACAGAGATTATTCAGAAACCCGCAAAGCAGGGCGGAGGCACAATGCTCCTTTGGGGAACTGAATCCAAAGAGCAGAAGAACAGCAAAGTAACTTTTTCAGATGTCGAAAATCCTCAGCGTGTATTCTCGGCAGACATAATTGATAAGATTACTATAGGAAGAATAGACAGCAATACCATTGTTTTAGGCGATGATAGTTCTGTGTCCAGCCACCATTTTGAGGTAATAAAAAAAGGGCATTTGTATTACGTCAAAGATTTGAATTCCAGTAATGGAACTTCGATCAACGGAACTAAAATTCATTCGGAAACAGTTATATCGACCGGTTCGATTGTTGAAGCGGGTCGTGGAAAATACAGGATCACTATTGAGGATTGAGTATGATATCAGATATCGCAGCTGAAACAGATAAGGGACCATGTCGAGATATCAATCAAGACGCCGTATATGTTGATTGCGATGACAAGATGGGTATTTTTGTCGTAGCGGATGGCATGGGCGGACACAGCGATGGCGAAAAAGCCAGCTCGGCTGTGGTGGAAGAATTATCAATCTGGTGGAACAGCATCAAAAAGTATATCGGGGAATATTCTGCCGAACAGCTCGGAAATGACTGCGCAGGTTCTTTGCGTTATATCAACGGAAAACTTCACGATGAATTTGCCAATAACGGTAAGATCGGCGGTTGCACCATCGCAATCCTGATAGTTGTAAATAATGTTTTTTTGACGATTTCAGCTGGTGACAGCCGCGTGTATGCATTTGATGGTAATAAACTGCTGCAGTTAACCGTAGATGACGTCTGGGAGACACTGCCAGGTGTGCAGGAACAATATACACGTGAAGCACTTGAGAACGACGAAAGGTACGGAAAACTGACTGAAGCGGTTGGCGCTTACGACGAATTGAATATACGTCAGGGTAAGGGGGAGATCAGTGCTCCCTGTACCTTCTTCCTATGCAGCGACGGAGTGTATAAATTTGTCTCTCACGATCAATTGGAAAAGGTGTTCAAAGAAAAGAATAAATCATCTGATGCTTCACAGTTGGTTCAGAGGATAAAAAGAAAAGTCTTAAAAGGCGGAGCCGGAGATAATTATTCGTGCATAGTCTGCAAAACCGAATGCTGATGATATCAGCCGGATGATGATCCTTTTACTGACAGGGATCTGATTGGAGGGGAAATGGCTGAAGGGGAAATCTTTAGGATCCGGTTTGAAGAGCCCGGAAGAGATCATAAACATAAGGCGGACGGAGAGAATGAAAACGTCTCTCATATAAATTCCGGTTCCGGAGGGACAGAGATTCTCCGGAAAACAGAGATTCTTCAGAAAACAGAAATCCTTCATAAGACGGAAATACTTCAGACTGATGAACGGATACAAAATGATGATTCTACGGAATTGATCGACAATAAGGATGACAGATGACATGAGATGTCCTGAATGTATGAAGATGATCCCGGACGGATCAAATACCTGCCCTGAATGCGGAAAAGCATTAGAGACATGTAAGAAGGAAGTCTATCATCTTGATAACGGAACGGTATTGTATGGACGTTATGAAGTGGTTTCCGTTATCGGCTTTGGAGGCTTTGGAGTTGTCTATAAGGCCTGGGACACAAATCTGAACCGGACGGTCGCGATAAAAGAGTATTTTCCCACCATGTATCTCAACAGGGATGCGGGGACTGTCAAAGCTGAGGTGTTTGATCCCAAAAACGAGGGGATGTTTCTTAAGGAAAAAGAGGCTTTTCTCCGCGAGGCAAGACAGATTGCCGGATTCAGTAAACACTCCAACATCGTACATGTTTACGATTTTTTTGAAGAGAATAATACAGCATATTTTGTAATGGAATACATGGACGGGCGCAGCCTTAATGAGTACATTAAGGAAGCCCGAATCCAGGGTAAGGTTCTGACAATAGATTCGGCGGTTCATGTCGTTATAGAAGTATTGGAGGCTCTTAAATCTGTTCATAAGGCCGGAATTATTCACAGAGACAT
>JAEEGL013232041.1_pt1 | contig 10600 bp, 10 predicted proteins | sample 9134231 | NCBI WGS metagenome assembly JAEEGL01 (sample SAMN16246548, study PRJNA631951) | gut metagenome | biome: gut microbiome; feature: rumen; material: fiber-attached | host: Bos | place: Iran: Karaj | collected 2018-10 | reverse complement strand
TACTATTTTTATTCATATTCAAAAAACTCATGATTTCATCTGCGCTGTATTCTGGCAAATTTTCTTTATAAATCTCTTTTATAAATTCTGGTTCAATAACAGGTCTTTCAGAATTAACAAATTCTATAATTTTATTGGAATTTATTTCCAGACTATCTTTCGAATTAATCAATAAAGCATCAGGATATTTTTTTAAAAATTCTATAACAGGATCATCTGGTGTTTGATAAATATGGATGATAGGTTTCAAACTTCCAACATAGGAAATAATTTTTGACGGAAACATATCAGTATAACTATTTCCAAGACTAACCAAAAAACCTATTTTATCTGTTATTTTATTTAATTCCTTCTGCTCAACATAATTATGTACAAGAATATTTTTTGCACAATCACTATGCTTAACATTTAATGCTTTTGGTATATTTATTACATAATCACCATTTGTATATATGTGAAGCTTAGAATTTGTTCTTTCAAAAACCTTTTCAAAAATATTAATTAAAATTTTTGGATCTCTTAATTGTCCATAAAATCTACCAGAATATATAAAATCTTTATTAGTGTTCTCCTTAAAAGATTTAAATAAATTCAATACAGGGACTCCAAGAAATAAGGTTTTATGTAAAAATTTCTTGTAAAAATCTTCATTAAAATGCGATTTATGACAATTAAAATGTATAATCAAATCAGCGATAGAAAAAACTTTATTTTCATATTTTTTCGCTGATTTTAAATATAAATTTTTTATAATTGGAAAATTTTCTAATATTCCGAAATTACAGTTAGATAAAGAGTCAATATCATATATGACAAATTTAATCTTAGGATATTTTTTCTTTAGAATATAAGCAGCTTCAAGACTATTAATAGGATTGACAACAGCAATGATAGCATCAGGATGAAATTGTTTAATTATCTCATCTGACTTTTTTATATATTCATTAACGATTCTTCTTTTTAATACTGGTCTATATATTAAGCTCAATATTCTAAATGGAAGTTCACAAAGAATTTGTAAATAAATATTACTAATTTTTCTTTTTAACCTATGTTTATCTAAGCAAAAAATAGTAGAATTATCTATTTTAATAGTTTCTTCTTTTTCACTTAATGAAACTATATAGAAACTTGCATTTTCTATTTGTTGAATTATATTGTAAACACATAATTCATTAGCATTTTTTAATGGATAATAATTATTTGTTAAAATAAGAATTTTCAAGTTAAAATCTTTCCTTTATTATATTACAAGATAATTAAAAATCATAAAGCTCAAAAAATTTTCACTTTTTACATAAAATGCTCCTTGTAATCTTACAATTCTTTAATCCCAGTATGAACCAACACCAAATATATGTTTCATAAAATAATGATGAACTGACCAATAATTTAATAAATCCAAATGCAAAAAATAATAAAATTAAATCGTTTAAAGCACTAGCATGTGTTAAAAATATTGTTTTAAATATTAAACAAACAATTATAAGACAAAATGTAGACCCAATTAATAAGCCAAAATCATAAATTAATTCTAAAAATATATTATGGCAATAACCACCAATTAAAGCACTATCACCATTTATCCCCCCTATAGACAATGGGGTTTGTTCTATTTGTTTTATTACTTTTAGATAAATATTCAGCCTTCCAGAAGTGGTAGAATTTAAATCCTGACTAGTTGATAGTTTTTTTAACAATCTAGAATGAATATCAAATTCATTTCTCAAAAACATATTTATATCTTTGAGATTTGAATATAAAATTACAAATATAAATAAAACAAAAGAAAAAAAAGTAACTAATCTTAATAATCGTCTTTCAATTATATTTTTTTGTAAAAATAACAATATAAAATAAATTATTAAGGAAAGAATAGCACCTCTACAACCAAATATTGTCATAAAAAATGAACAAACAATAAAACAAATCAAATTAAATATGCTTTTTTTCTTCAAAAAAGAGTATAACAAACAACAGGTAAAAGGTAAAATTGAATAAGAAAACAACATATAAGTGTCTGCTGATGCAAATAGAATAATTTTACCACTTTTAAGTAAATAAAATATAAATGAACTTACAATAAAAGTTACAAAAACGGAAATTTTATAAAATAAATCCAAAAAAAACTCATAGTTTTTTATTTTAAATATCATAATCGTAGTAAAAGCCATTGGAATAAACTTTTGAATTGTTACGGTTACATAGGGAATATTGTCGTAAAATATTGCTCCACTTATAAGCACTAAAAATAAGTAGATAAAAATGAAATAAAGCCAATTTTTATTTATTTTATTTGTTGCTACTAATAAAAATCCTAGAAATAAAAAAATAAATCTTGAAAGAATAAAAACAACACTAACCAAACCACGTGTAAAAATATATTGAGAAGCAAAAACAATTCCAGTCAAAGAAACAAAAAACATCGACAATAATAACATTGTCGAAATTGCCTTGTCTCTATTTAAGTGAATAATCATTATTTATTGGTCTTTTCGATTTTTAAAAGATTTCTTGTATTATTTATAAAAAACACTACTATATTTCCCGCAATCGCTTTAAAAATAAACTTTAACACATATTTTTTGTCTTTGAAAACTCCTTTTCTTTTAGCAAAATATAAAAGTTTCATAAAAGGCTTAAAACCCAAAACCATTCCTCTCATCAAATGATTTATACAATGGTCTTTATATTTATAAAATCCTATACTGTCACAGTAATTCTTGTATCTTATACCCACATCAACTCTTGCCTTAAGAATATCTAACGAATATGAATATATTAAGCTTCCAAAACGTCTTGTTAAACAATAAATGACTTCTTGAGAAGCAAATATTGTCCTAGCTTTATAACCAGATTGAACCGAAAACATCACGTCATTAGAAGCAATTGTTTCATCGAAATGAATATTGTTTTCTTTTAAGTATTTTAAAGAAAACCTTTTCGACCAAGGTCCTAACCACATATAACGCAACCTATTCTCGTTATTTTTATCTTTTTCTTTTAGATAATCATTTATCATATTTTTATAAAAAAAATGACGGTCGGATAATCTATCTAAATCATCATCGAATACAGAAGTTGGTGAAAAGAATAAAATATCTGAATCATTGCTGTCATATTTTAATAGCAATTTGAAATAATCTTTAATAAAAAAATCATCTGAATCAGAAAACAAAACATAATCAGTATTAACATTTACTAGAGCAATGTTTCTACATGCACCAGCACTTTTATTTTTATAATTTTGTATAAATATAAAATCATAAGTTTTATTTAATTCTTTTATAGATTCCACATTACACTTTTCACTATAGTCGTCAACTACAACTATGGTGAGATTATTTACAAATTCTTTATATTCTAAGCAAAAATCTTGTTCATAAATACTTTTTAACAGCCTTTTCAGCCCTTTTAAATCATTATTATGTGGAATAATAATTGAATAAGTTTTCATAATCTTCTTTCAACCTTATTTTATACTAATTTTGGCGCATAAAGGATAATGATCAGAAGGTGAATGTAGTTTAACAATTTTTGGACCATAAGGGAATTTTCTATAATTTGTTATATCCTTTCCATCTGTTATATAATAAAAAGTATTAATAATCCCGTATCTAGATACATTTATATTTTTCGTTACAAAAATATGGTCAAGACGTTTGCTAGATATTCTAAGAGGATTAAATGCATTGTAAGTGCCATTAGGCATCCATTTGTATTTGGCTAATTCATATGCATCAAAAAGATATTTGCTAGTACTTATTGTTTTTATTTGCTTATCTGTTTCATACGAATTGAAATCTCCTACCAAAACTGCATTACCATCTACACAGATTTTTTTAATTTGATCAATAAGAAGTTGGCATCCATTTTCTTTTGCAAGTTTGCCAGTAGCATCTAAATGTGTATTAAAGAAATAAATAAGTTTATTACTTCCTTTATCTAGCAATTTAACCCATGAGCATATTCTAAAAAATTTACTATCCCATCCTTTCGAAATCTTATTTGGTGTATCAGAAAGCCAAAAAGTTCCGCTTGAAATGAGTTCAAATTTTTCTTTCTTAAAAAAAACAGCATTATGTGAACCTTTTATTTTTCCGTCATCACTTCCTGTCGAACTATAATCATATTCATTACCAAGAAATTTCAACATATCTTGTATTTGATCGTGATTTGCCTCTTGAACACCATAAATATCAAAATCATTAAACAATATAAGACTACATATTTTATCAACTCTATTATCCCACCCATCACCTTTTATTTTATCTTTTTCTTCTATACATCTGATATTATAAGTCGCTATTATATATTCATTTGAAAATAAAATAGTATTTATGCTTACAAGAATACCTATAACAAGTAATAATTTACAGATTCCTATTATTTTCATAAACGATTTATCTCCTAATAATGTTTTAATATTTGTATTTTCTATAATAAGATAATGTTAGAACAAATTCCTTATTTTACCTTCCAATCAATATTTAATTTAACAGCTTAATCATTTTGGCAAATGCTGATTTTAAATCAACAGATGGTTTCCAGCCAAGTTTTCGAAGTTTTTCAGACGACAAATCTACTTTTTTTACAGCCTGATAACCTGTAACGCTATCATCAAGAAATTCAAATACTACTTTAGTTTTTCCGTCTTTGCTTAATGAAGAAGCTAAGTTAGCCATTTCTAAAATAGAACAATAAGTTTCTTCATTGGCAGCATTGTATGCCTGACCATTTTCTCCTTTTAACAGAATGTTAAAAATTGCTGAAACAGCATCAGTTATATACAAATAATTTCTTTTTGTTTCGCCTTTAGTATGTAAAACAATGTTTTCGCCCCTTGCCGATTTTCTTACAAAATCTGCCCAAACTCTATTATCATTTGGTGTAATCAGTCCACCGATAGTCTGAGTTAATCGAACTATTTTCACAGGCAAATTATATTCTGAAAACTCAGAAACACATAGGTTCTCTGCCACTAATTTTCCTATAGGGTAAGAATTTCTTATTTGCATCGAATCTAATTGCCCGATATCTTTTTCATATATCTTTTTCTCGTCATTGGGAGTTCCATAAACTTCCATAGATGAGAGATAAACCATTGATTTAACTGATTTAATTTTGGAAAAATCTAAAACATTTTTTGTTCCTACATATATGCTATCAATTGTTTCAACAGGTTTGGTTATAAAGTCTTTACTAGTTGTGCTATTGGCAGTATGAATAATATAATCAATTTTATCTTTGAGATTGATTGGTTTTAATATATCTTGGCAAATAAAATCTATATAATCAGTGTTAAAATCTACAAAAATAGTTTTGGCTTTTTCGAAGTTTCTTATCATAGCAAAGATTTTTATACTTAATTTTTTGGTTTCATTTAGAAATAGAAGAAGTTTAACTATTTCAGATCCTATTTGCCCAGTAGCTCCTGTAACGAGAACAGAACTATCTCTTAGTTTTTCCCAATCAATAAAATCAACTTTAATCAAATTGTTTAAATCTTCTAATGTTACTGGGTCTATCATTTCAATTAAACTCCTAACAGAAAATTTGAGAATTTTCTTTTGCATCCATAAAGGCTCGAAACATAAAAAAGTCAGCGGGAGTCGTTATTTTTATATTTTCATTAGGACAAACAACCGTATAAAGCCTATAACCGTAATGACTCACCAAAGAAGCTGAATCTATAGCCAAAGTATAGTTATCTTTTTGTGAACGTCTATGGATTGCTATTATATCTTCTAGAACAAAGGTCTGTGGAGCTTTAGCAAGCTGGCATTTGCTTCTGTCGATAATCTTCCCTACTTCATTCTTGTTTTCTTTTATAGTTATTGTTTCAATGGCAGGTGCTACAGTAATTGCATTCCCATGAAGCTGTGCACAGGTAATATTTTCTGTAATTGTATCTTCATCTATTAATGGTCTAACACCGTCATGAATCAAAACCAAAGAATCGGAAGGATATTTTTTTTCAACTTCACACAAACCATTATAAATAGAATCTTGTCCAGTCACACCACCAGAAACAATTGAAGTAACTTTTGTTATATTATATTTTTTTAATAAACTTTCTAGGAATGGAATCCATGATTTCAAGCAAACTACAACTATCCCATCAATCAAGTTATGATTTTCAAATTTTTCTAGCGTATAAATAATTATAGGCTTACCATGCAATTCCAAGAACTGCTTTGGTCTGCTCTTTGTATTCATTCTAGAGCCTGTTCCACCAGCAAATATTAAGGCTATATTCATGATTTAACCTCATCTTTTAAAGAAAGTATACTTGTCACTCTGTCAACAACTTTCTGACTAGCATAACCATTTGCAAAATTTGCGTGTTTCTGTTTAAAATGCTTAGCAACATCTATTGAATAGTTCCAATCAATACAAGATATTTTATTAATTAAATCTTTTTCTGTTTTATAAAAATGTTCTGGTAATTCTTTCTCTAAATCAAGATATAATCCTATTTTTTCTAAATATTTTTCGTAATCATAAGCAAAACAGAAAATTGGTCTTTCTAATATTGAATAATCAATTATTGCACTAGAATAATCGCTGATTAAAATATCAGAAACTAAATATAAATCATTTATTTTTGGGTAATTTGAAACATTTTTTACAAACTCATCATCATTCAGAGCTAGAGCAGAAGAAACAGCATAATGTGTCCTAATTAATAAAATATAATCTTTTCCTAGTTCATTTCTCCAATAATCAATATTTATTGGAGGCTTGCAGAAGATATTATTTGAAGGATCCAAATCATACTGTCTCCAAGTTGGCATATATAAAATAACCTTTTTATCAAATGGAATACCAAGTATTTTTCTAGCGTTAACCTTATCTTCTTCTGTAGAATTAGCTAGTTCGTCATTCCTTGGAAAACCTGCTTTAACAAATGAATCCTTAGATGCGTTGAATAACCAGCTAAGCACATCTACATCTATTTCACTTTGAGCACATCTTATAGTTGCCAAATCTACTGCGCAATGCTTCTTTCTTTTACCGCCTAAAACATGAGAATTTTCATCACCACAGCCTTTTTTTAATACTGAACCATGCCAGGTTTCTATTTTTATAATTCTTTTATCATTATATTCAACACCTCGTGTCATACCAGAGTTGCTTACCCAGATATGGCTTGTAAGTAAAACTTTAAGAAAAACTAGAGTATCTATTTTTATTTTACTTCCACGAGGAATATTATATAATTCTGGTTCTACAAAAGCCCAAAAAAGGTTCCAGTCATCAAACTCTTTTCGTCTACATATTTCATCATAAATAGCTTTTGGACTATCATCAAACTTTCTTCCCCCATATGAAACAAAAAGAATTTGTTTGTTATTTATTTTACATATTTTTTTTAGAAGAGCCATAATAATAGAGATTATTTTCCAAAACGACCTCAATATATATGGATGAACTTTTAAGAAATTAATTAATGCTAACCTCATTTTTTATTTATCCTTAAATAAATTAACAGAATCTAAATATATTTTTTTTATAATATTACGTACGTTACTAATACTAAATTTCTCTATAGTTTTACTTGAATTGGCAATAAACTTCTTCTTAATTTCTTCATTATTTAATAATGTAATAATGCTATTTTTTAGCAAATCAATATCATTTGCTTCAAATACAAATGAATTATAATTATTTACAGCAAAATCCCTAGACCCTCTATTGTCAGAAATTATTAATGGCAAACCAGATGCTAATGCTTCTAAAGCTGCCAATCCTAGCCCTTCTCTTAATGATGGAAAGACAAATATTTCACTACATTTTAATATTTCAAGAATGTCTTTTCGTTGCCCTAATAAATGAAATTGATTCAAAACATTTAGTTTTTTAGCAAGAGATTTTAATTCGTTTAAATATTGACCATCTCCACAGATTGCATAATGTATATTTCTGTCATTAATTTCAGCTAATGCTTTTAAAACAACCTGATGATTTTTATTTTTATTCAATTCACCAACAGAGAGAATTAATTTGCTATTTTCTGGGATACCTAATTCTTTCTTTTTCTCTTTTCTATCAATTTTTGCATAAGCAAATTTTTCTATATCTATTCCAACTCCAGGAATATACTCTGTTCTTTTTGAATGTAGATATTTTTTAGCAAACTCAAAATCTTCATTATTTATAGTTATCAGTGTGTCAGTAACAAAAGAAAGCAACCATTCAACAGGGAAATAAAACAGCCAGTTTAACAGTGGTGCTCCTTTATAGAAATGAAAACCATGAGCAGTATATATAAGCTTAGTTTCTTTTCTTCGTGTAGAAATTGTTGCGACTCTCGTTAATGCTCCTGCAACAGGAGTATGACAATGAATTAAAGAAAAATGATTATTGTTTATTAATTTGCTTAATTGTTTAAAAGCTTTTATATTACCAAAAGAAAATGGGAAACGGTCAAAATCAATTTGATGTTTAATAACATTTAACGAATCCAAACAACCATCATCTTGAAGCCATTTTTCTCCCTTCATATTTGTAGCACTATGTATCTCGAAACCCATTTGTCTCAAAATTTGCATATCACTTTTTTCAAAATTCAAAAATTTATAAACAGTTGCTACAAATAAAACTTTTTTCATAATAATTTTTCTTATTACTTCAATGTATTTTCTATTATTGGTATAATCTCTTTTTGAAGTGTTTCTAATAAAGATTTTTCATAAACAGTTTCTAATACTTTTGAATTATTAGAGTCATCAGTCTTATTTGGATATACAACTATTTTTTTTGTATTCTTATCAATGCGAATACTCTTTGTAACAGTTCTGTTATTTCCATTCTTATCATTTACACTTATAATAATTGAAGCAAAGATATCGAATTTATTTTCACCAAAATCATCTAAAATTATTTGTCCATTACTTACCTCTTCTATTTTTTCTAGTTCTTTTTTTATATCCATAATCAAGACTCCTTTTTTTATTTATTAGATTTTAAATATAATACTTTTTTTCAGTTTGTTTCTTTGCTGGAACACCAATGTAAACACCTATTTCTGAAATGTCAGAGACAACAACTGCACCAGCACCAATCATACAATGATCACAAATATGAATATTGTTATTAACAGTAGAACCGATACCCAACCATGTTGATTTACCAATTTCTACTGTTCCACCTAATTTTGCACCAACTGAAATATGAGCAAAATCATGGATTTTATTATCATGTTCAACTACAGCACTAGTATTAATTATGCAATGCTTACCTATAGAAGTATTTGAATTAATAACAGCATTTGCCATAACAACTGTTCCGCTACCAATAGAAACATTCATAGAGGATAATTGAGCACTAGGATGAATACCTGTATACCACTTTACTTTATCTGTCATCTCTTTCGCAAAGCGCTCTCTAATTTGTGGATTTCCAATGGCTATAACGAAGTATGCATTTAAATAATGTATATACTCCGAAGTCTTTCCAAGAACAGGATAACCTGTAAATTCTTTTAATTCTTCATTGTCATCAAGAAACCCCATAAGCCTATCATTGGATTTTAAAACCAAATCTGCAACTACTTCACCATGCCCACTAGCCCCAATGATTATTACATCTTTATTCATATAGAGACACCCGTAAACTCAGGCATTGTTGCTTCATTTTGTGCACTTATACCTTCTCTAAAGAAAGCTTTTTTGAATGTGAAAAAAATAATCTTCCAATCGCCTAAGAAAGTAATGTTTTTTGTGTATTCAACGTCGTATTCGAACTTCTTTTCCCAAGTTATTGCGTTACGACCATTTATTTGAGCTAAGCCAGAAAGCCCTGGTCTGACATCATGTCGGTGCCTTTGAAATTCATTGTATAAAGGTAGGTATTTAACTAATAGTGGTCTTGGACCAACCACAGACATATCACCTTTTAGAATATTGAATAATTCAGGTAATTCATCTAAACTAGTTGAACGCAAAAATTTGCCAAAAGATGTTAAACGAACTTCATCTGGTAAAAGTTCACCTTTGGCGTCTCTTTCATCAGTCATAGTCCTAAACTTGTAAAGTTTAAAAATCTTTTCGTTAAGTCCAGGGCGTTCTTGTGTGAATATAACAGGTTTACCAAGCTTTTTACGAACAAGAACAGCTACCAGCAATAATACTGGTGCTAGCCCAATAATCGCCATCAAGGAAAGTATTATATCCATTGGGCGTTTTATATATTGTTCGTAAACACTTTTGATTTTGTTCACAATATGAACCTCAAATAATTTCAAATAAAAGTATATTACACCAAGTTTTTTAAACGAGCAATAGTATATTTTAGGATTTACAGTATAGGTATAATTCTTATTTGTTGTTAGCATACAAAAATATGAAATGAATCTAAAAATAAAACAGAGAATCAATTTAAAGCTTATTTAATTCTCCAAATTAGTATTGACTTAGCTTTTATGCTTTGAATTTCTTTTGATTCAAGACCAGGGATACCATAGTTCATAGAGTAGTATTTAAGAGTTTTTTCTATGAAATCACTTGCTTTTTGGTCGGAATAACCATAAACGTTACCTAAGTTTGATTTCACTTTTAAATGGTTATCATTTAAAGATTTCCAAATATCTGGATAT
>JAEEGL012766053.1_pt1 | contig 10600 bp, 3 predicted proteins | sample 9134231 | NCBI WGS metagenome assembly JAEEGL01 (sample SAMN16246548, study PRJNA631951) | gut metagenome | biome: gut microbiome; feature: rumen; material: fiber-attached | host: Bos | place: Iran: Karaj | collected 2018-10 | reverse complement strand
ATCTCACGGGTTTCACTATTTCTCAAACCTAAGATTATATCAAACAATGGCCCCTTATTAATAGTCAGCATCAGAATATCATCCGCAGGATATTTTGTATACGATTCCAGTTTAAACTGTTTTGCAGAAGAAGAACGGAATTTTTTATTGCTATTGATGGTAAAGATTCCTTCTCTAACATTCTGTTGTGTCATCAGAACAGGCCAATAGAATGGTGTATCTCGCCAACCTTTTGATTGGAGACCATTCTGCCGTAACAGCATCAAGACAGGACGATCAATAGCAATCTGTCGTGAAGGTGCTAAATCGTTTCGGCCATCGTATGGTGCATCACTCCAGCGTTTGTTGGGTTGCTGCTTCTCACGCTCACGGCTCATGTTACGATCGGTTCTTACAAGACAGTAAATCAATCCGTCACTACCAAATGTACAATGGTCGAGTGTTGTAAGCATTTCATTGTCATCCCAGAGCCAATCCATATTCTCCCACTCTTCACTATATCTAAAGGTAGAACTAATTAACTTTATGATTTTAACTGCCGTTTCGTATTCCATCAAGAAGTATGGATTATCTTCTGTACTATTACTGTAGTCAGGACAATCTGATATCAGTTTATCAATCTCTTTGATGGTATCTTCAATCTCATTCTTATCTCCAGTTTGGAATGCAATAGGCAGGATAGACCTTCTACCCTTAATTACCGTTGTATTCGAGGGCGTGTACTTATTGGCAGCCGTAGCTTTAATTCGATTATCGTAGCCAATCACCATACTTGTAAAGTCATTGCTCTGTACTGTTGTACGATGGGCTTTTAAATAATCATACATCATAGCATCGATATCATTGATAGTCTTTAGCACATCATAGATATCTTCTGTTGTAAAGAAGCGAGTACATGCCATGTCCTCTTTGTCTCTTGCTCCATACATTCTCGCATGCTGAAGCACCGTATCCATCTGGAACTTCTTGGGATCTCTACCATAGAAGAAGCACAGCATATTGTCTATCGTAATTCCCCTATCAAGAATGCTACCACCTATAAAGATGTTCATTCTCCTTTCCAGTCTCAACTGTCCTGTTTCTGGATTACGAAGTGTTCGCATCTTGCCTGGGTCTTCTGAATTTACGACATAAACCACGTACTCATTATATTCCAACAAGTGTTTTACTTCTGCTTCTACTTCTGCAAAACTTGGGAACTTCACAGCAATAAGTCCTTCTGCATTACCAAGTTCGTTACTTCTGCGCAGGCTGTCGTATGCTGTACTTTCCATATCAAGAATGTGTAAGTCTGTATTACCTTTATCAAGGAAAGCCTTCTTGATATCCTCAATTATATTAGTAATCAAGTCTTCCTGCCACTTATGGTTCTGCATTGAAATCTCACAATGAATCAGGCAACTCGACTTGTACTTCTTTCCAGAATTCTTTCGCTCCTGAATAGAGCGAACTGCTGTAGCAAAAAGATAGCTGACAAGTGCATAGTTCAGCGAATGCAGATTCTCAGAATGACTTGCTTGATCTTTATACCACTCATTTCTTGCAGAAAGAATATTCCTACAAATCTGATCTACAGGCTGATATAGACAGCTGTACATAGAGTTCTCATCCTCACTCAATTCAAAATATTGCTTACCGCCAACATACTTGTCATGTATAGGAACCAGACCAGTATATCTTGGCAGCCATTGTGTTGCCTCCTTGCCATCACGCAAATTGATGGTTCCGTCAGGCTGCAAGTAGAGAGAGTATGGAGTTGCAGTAATTTGCAGATACCTGCAATAGTTTGGTTGCTTGATAACGTCTTCAATCAGCTCTCCAATCTTAAGCAACGACATCTCACCCTTCTTTTGATAATACGCACGACTGGCAAAGTCGGCCTCATCGTCACAAACCAAGAATCTCTTAGTTCGCATTAAATCATTTATTTCAAATAGTTCCTTCAAATATGTGAGGTTTGTAGCTTCCTTCTTAGCTACGATAATAAACTTCTTTGCAGGGTCATTCAGTTGGTTATCACTCAGGCCTCCACGCCTTGACAGGTCGAGAATATCCCAGATTTCAATAACCACCTTTTGGTTATAGGTATCATCATCCTGGAAGAATCTGAAATCATGATTCAGGCGCTTGATAGTCTGATCTGTCAGAGTCTGCGTTCCCTTAGTCATCACAATGGCTATGTCTATACCTTTATCAAAGCATAAGCCCATAATGCTCTCGAAAGTGTCAGTCTTTCCGCATTGAACTTTTCCTAATAGTAAGCAAGGTTCAGTAGCATTGGGGGAATCAGCCAATAATTGCTCTGCCATTTCTCTAACCACCTTTTCTTTCTGTGGGTTCATAAACTTGTTATGAGCTTTCATAGTGCTGAAAATAAACTCATCTGGATTAATATTCTCCAGTCTTTCTTTTTCAGCTAGAACTTCTGGTGGTACAGGCATACCAAATGCTTGGAGTTGTGAAATAAACTCAAGACATTTCTCAAGTGTTTCGAATCTCTGTTCCATAATATTCATAGTTTTAATTGATAAATTCAAAATAAGGGTTTCTTATGCCATCTGCAAAATTAGGATTATTCAAAGAATATGACTGTTTGAAGACTTCTATTGCTGCCTCTGTTGCATTTTTAATTCCTACATTTTTATACACCCCTGCTACTGGACGTGCTATTAAACCAGCCTCAATTAGCATTGGCAATATGCAATAAAGCGCATTGGGCAGCGAACGGTTTGAACCATATTTTTCAGCCATTTTTTTCGTAATAAGTTCTGTCGTTATTTCATCTTGTACATGAAAATACTTACCCAATACAGTAACGACATCAAATCCAAAACTATATGATGAGCAGATGATTGCAGTAAGTAATAATGGTCTATCGTTCTTGTTGCGTAGCATTTGTTCCACCATCTCTTTGTTTTTTAAAAGATAAGGCAACAATGGATTTCGTTTAGTTAGCCGGTTTAGCACAACGACAGTCTTGCCAATACGGTTCTGTCCATTATACTCCATAGCAGCCAGTTCCCTAAAGTAGTCCACAGTAGCCTCTCCCTCCATTGAAGCTCTCAAAGCCAGTTCCAACATGTTCATTGGAATTCGTTGGTTTATTCCTATAACGGTTTTCTCCATTTCCTTTATCCTATTTTTATAAACGGAATCACCACTTCTTCAAAGTGGCAACCTCCGTGGGTTATCATTCTTTCGTTATTCCTGGAAATACACATATTGTTTCGCATGCAGAGCCAATTGTCGTGGGCCAGCATTCCCAATTCACTATTCTCGCTGGCAAAACGCTGATACTCCTCAACATCATTATATATAAGATGTCGCTTACCTCTACTGCCATCTTTGTAGAGAAACACCTTTTCTACCTGAGTCAAAGCTCTCCATCCTTTGGAGTGTACGCTACCATGATCAGTTGTCAGATATAGAGCGTATCCGCCATTCAAGATGGTCTTGATCTTTTCCGTAATCCTCGGGCACCAGTTCTCTGTCAGCGATAGCAGGTCACGATAATCATAGGCGGCGTGCATCTTCTTATCCATCTCTACTGTCACCAACGCCAAACGCTTTACGCCCTCGTTGATCGCAAACTCATCGTCATCGCTGATATACTGCGTTTCATATTGACCCAGCCCTTGACATTGCCAATAATTGCGCCATAGTTTTCGCTCACTCTCAGGACTCTGTTTGTAATCCATCTCTGGTGTATTTCCTCTGAATATAGCCTGACGCGACAACATAGTGATACTTGGAAGCCATGATACGATGGCGTTATCATCAGTTTTTATTCCTTGCTGATCCAGATATTTTTTGAGCACCATAAACTGCCAATAAGCAAAGCCATCAATAACCATCAGGGCCACCTTATCCTGCTGTTGATAGTTAGCTGCAATATGTGGCAGAATCTTGTTCACGCTCTTGGGTTTCAATAGTGGATTGCTCTGTAGCGTGGCAAAGTATTGTTCATCTATCCAGCTTTGGAACAGATGATTGATTGCGTCGAAGTCGCCTTCCATCTCGTCTATAACCCCAGCTCTTATGGTATCCTCCATAACTGCAGATACGGATTCTATGGTTCGTTTGCTTTCAGCCCAATTAATACATATCTGATGTAGCCGTTCACGCAGATGAGAAACCGACTGATTGCGCTGATCGTTATACCTACGCAGCAAGTTGTCAATCATCATTTTTCCTTCAGTCAGACCAATGCGCCTAAGCCCTGTCTCGCTGTATAGCCATTCTAATACTTGTAATGGTTGCCTGCGAATCAAAGATTTATCAGCAAAGAGAGGGAATAAGTCGCTGATAGAGAAATCCAACACTTTACCTTCTTGTAGCATATCTGGTAACAGCGTATCTGTTTGCTCACATACATAGATAAACCTTTCTTCTTTCCTTGCCTTAAACTCCAATTCAAAATGAAGTCTCAGCTGCATTTGGCTTCCTCTAACCACTTCAACATGGCATTCTTGACTTAGCAAAGTGCACACATCAACATTCGTCAGAAATCCATCTGTATTCCTGACAAAAGTCAAACGGCAATACTCCACCGTTATCCTTTGCGCTACTTGTTGAATCAGCTTGCTCGCCATCAATTATCAAATCTTGTTCAATGCAATCTCGTAGAACTGCAACAGCACATCATCTTCTTCAAGCAAATTCTGTGGTATTTTGTCGCCTACTTGAACGATTGTTTGGAAGTCCTTATCAATATAGCACTGTTTGAAACCTGTACGAAGAGCCTCTACACGAGCCTCCTTTATTTTTGCCTTAGGCTTAGCAGCTGCATCAGAATATATTTTGAACTCGCGTAGTAATGACTTGGTACGCAAAGCGTCCTTATCTACATCGTCCTGCATATTTGGCAAACGCCATTTACCATCTTCCATCTCAATAAAGTTCTCCTCCAGCAACTGCTTCAGTTCTGGTAGAATGTCACCCTTCCTCAAACCGTTGATGGCTTGCATCCACTCTGGTTGTATCTCCTGATAGGTCTTAGGAGCATCTCGTAATTGGTTTTTCAACCACTGTATTCCATTATTCTCATCGCTAACGATGATACCCATAGGAACGAACTCAGGTGCTGCTTTCTTTTTCTCTTCATATTCAGCAGCTTGTACAGGAGTAAAGAACATGCCATCTTTCTCAATGTAGCGTTCCTCCAATCCCTTTTGAAAGTCCTTAGCATTTAGTGGTATTGGATATCCATGCTGCACATAGTAGCTTATCAAACGGTCATATAGAATCTTAGGACTGCGTTCAATAACAGTTGTAGTTCTGTTTCCCCTCTCCAAATGGACTGGCAAGTGGTTTAAATGTTCAAATATGAAATCCCAAACGTTTTCAGAACCACCTGCAAATTGTTCAAACTTCTCAGTTAATTCATCAGAAGGCTTATAACAAGTGATAACAAGGTCTTGCTTGACAGCTGTAGTTGTAGTTACCGCTTTAAACGACCCTTGTTTTTTGTCCAGTGCTGCAACATTAGCAACAATAAAGCCTACTCCTTGCAGAGCATTTTGAATGGAATTCCATACAGACGCTGATGTGTTGCTGAACTCCATCGTTAGCCATCTACCAGGTTTTAATATACGATAGAACTCCCTTAAAGAACAGTTCATTAATCGCTGATAATCAAATATGTCTTTGTGTTGACCTTGGGTATCAACAATTGCTTCTTCGTTATTTGAGGTTATCACTCTAATAATGCTCTCATTGATAATATTTAACTGCGAATACATCAAATTAGCACCAAATGGAGGATCAATAAATATATAATCTACGCACGAGTTGTTTAGATTCAATTGCGTTGCTGAAGATGTTGAGATGAGACAATTACCTTTTCCCAAATAATCTATTGCATCAAAAGAATTAATTTTTCTCCTAATAACATTAAATGGATTTTGTTCAATATAAAGCGATGGGATATACAGCGTGCCTGTAAGAGACCCGCCTTTACGATCCGGCTTGAATTTCCACATCTTACTAATATTCAACATTGATGCTGTTAACAAGGATAATAAATATGTGTTTGAACTCATCTTTTTCCACAAATAATCAAGAATAACAAGATTCCTATAGGAGAAAAACTGATGAACATGCGATATTCCTCTACCTTCATTCCTTTGAGCCTCTGAGCCTAAAGGCATTTTTATTTGTGGAGTGTTCAAAACATCAATATTACAAATATCTTTCCATAGATTATTATCATAATCAGTAGCATTGAATTCACCTCTATTTTTAAAACTGACATAATTCACCCTTGCAATTTCAAATTTAGATTGCGTTATTGTCTCTCCTAACACTTTATCGTATACTGTTTCTACTTTTCTCTCAAGTTTACTTTTAGTAGTTGTAGCAGAACAATTGGGACAAACTATATCAGACTTAATTGATTCGCCATCATTAAGCACAGCATCTTTCCAAAGATTAATTGTATTTCCACAGTTAGGACAAATAAATGTTTCTGTCCATATAAAATAATTGACATCAACCTCTTTTCCCTTTAATTGGCTTTTATACATCCATCCATACTGTTGTTCCGCTTCATCTAATATAGCAAGTGCATCTCTTTTAAACTTGTTTAAATCGAAAGAACAATTATACGTAGCAGCAATATGCGTAGCAATGGGTGACAAATCAGAACAAATACAACGCCTAACACCTTCCTTGATGTTTTTTTCGCCCAAAGCGTTTACATCAAATAAAGAGCCACATAGTTGTGAGGCAACACCAGTCATTCCTGTTCCTGCAAATCCATCAAAAACGATATCGCCTGGTTGTGTATAATGAAGGATATATCTCATTATAGCAGGATGAGGAGCTTTAGTATGATAGGAATGAACCATATATATAGGATTATTCTTCCCCTCGCTTACATCACTGGCATATGGCTCTTTCACTTCGAAATCTGCCTCGCGTTTTCCTTCTGTTTCCAGTTGTTCCTTCTGCTGTTCCCATTCAGCAATAAAATCATTGAGCCAGGGATTGGGACACGCGGTATAGTATGGAGGATCTGAGAGATTGATGATATCATCATCCTCGCCAATAGGAAATCCTTCTATCTTTCGCAGTTCTGGCAACTTCTTGCGCAGTTCTTCGCGATAGTATTCTCTACGTGCCTGGTCATTGGGAAATTCACGACCCAAGCATATTACAGGCTGATTCTGTTGGAACTGTAACGAATCCTTCATCATGTTATTCATCTCCTCTACTGAGAAGAGAATACCCTCTTTGTCTTTTGCCATATATCTTATTTCAAAATAATTCTTGTATTATCTTCCTGTCCGTCGCCAATCAAAGATTTAATATAATCTTTAAAAGCTTTTACTGCATCACTAGGAGTCATTGGACGATTTAAGACTCTTGTTCTAATGTCGTCCATAGTAATAGGAATGCGATGAATTCCTTCATGCAATTTTACTACGATTTCAACCAAACGCCCTGCATTTGCTGGTGAAAGCTCCTCACCACCATCGAATCGTAATAATAGCCCTTGCTGACTATCATCTAAGACGTCCTTATTTACTAACAACTCTTTATCACTCAATATCTGGTGAAGCGTTTCGTCAATACTATTAGTGATACCATCCAACTCTTCCTTCAAATCTGACAACTTAGGCAACTGTTTACCTTGGAAGTCCTTTGGATCAAAACCTACGTTTGGTGTTTTCTTAATGTATTCAGGCGTGATATAAGACGGCACTACTGTCAAGCTATTCATTTTCTTCTGCCATTCTGAATACTGGGTAGCTACTGAGAAGAAACCCTTACCATAATCGGCACCACATACAGCATCGCACACCTTCTTGTTATTATCGTTCAAGATTCTGCGCTTCTCAGTATCTTCAATCTCAGTGATGTGCATACGCTGGTACTCACCAAAATACCAATTGGCGTATTGAGTTATGATATCATCCAGTTCAGCCTTATAGGCAGAAACGGTACTTTCATTATTCATGTCAGCTACCACCTGACTTATCTTTGCCAATACAGACTCAGTGAGCCTTTTCATGTCGTCACTGGTCATGTATTTCAGAGCTTCATTTAGATAGTTGATGCGTGACAGGAATTCGTCCTTGAACTTGATAGCCTGTTTGATACGCGCAATATGGTCTTTGGCTTTGAACTGATTGTGAAGAACCTCTGCAGTCCATTCCTGAGGCAGGTTGCGCATCTTGGGATATGATGCGTATGATGGGATTCTATCGCACAGTCCTGCCAAAGCTGTAAGTTGACTCTTAATGGTAGAAGCCTCGCTTTCTCCAATAATCTCTACCTCGCCCAGATAGATACCATTACCTAATTCGTGACTACACTTTACAGAATTGGCAGCGATGGCCTTAGCCTGACTCACAAGATCCAAATAAATATCTGGGTTCTGTAACTGGCTGGTCTTATCAATGCCTGTAATTCCAACAAATAGTTCTCTAACAGCAGCAAGATTCAAGCCCTTAGGTCTGCGAACATGAGAGAAGCTATAGAAACTATCGAAAGGAAGGTCGACAATTTCTCGCAAATTGGCAGCATTGATGTTTTTGCCGCCAGGATAATCTATTTCAATTTCTCCCACAGCTACGAGTGTAGCCAATGCCAAGAACTCCAAATCTGATTCAATGTGGTAATCAAGACTACGCCAATCATTTTCCCAATCTCTGTAGAAACGATAGAGTACTTCATCACGATTAAGCACCTGGCCCTGACCTTTATCTTCCAGTTTTTTCTTGATGCTGAGTGCATAGATACTGCCTTCAATACTCAGTTGGTTTTCCTGTAGCAGACCAAGTCCAGCCAGGATGGCTTCACCCTCATGGTTAGATTGTGTAGGGTTGGCAATCTTCATTCTGGCACGTCTTACATTGTCTGCACGATTCGTATTGGTAAGAACTCCTTTCAACAAGGTGAACTTGGGATAGTTGGGCAACTTATCGCAGAAATAATCTTCCAAAAGAAGCGATGCTATACTATCTACTACCTGATCTTTGGATGCTCCTGTCAGCATCTGTGGGGTAATATTCTGTTTCTCGCCCTGATAATATACTTCTGTGCATTGCACGAAATCGCGATTGAATACAGGCTTCAGTTTGTCTTCATACTGTTTTCTGAATTGCTGATAGAAGGGTTTCTGCGAAGAGTCAACACTAGCTATAAGTGCTTCGCATGCAGCATAGAGTTCCACCAGTTGTTTCAACTCATCGCTATAGTGCTCCATGTGGAAGAATACACTGTCCGGCTCATCGCCATGCTTAATGTTCTCCTTGTTGAAGATAGGCATGAAGTAGATGTAGAAGTTCTGTTCAGGATGGGTGGTGCTGCGCTCTGCAGGATTACCCATAAAGATGTAACCATCGAGCATCACCTTATGGGTGTTCCAGTCTATTCTGTGCTGATAGATCTTGAACTCTCTTCTGTATTGCTCAACATCGATTGTCAACATCTCTGCCAGATAGTCAAAGAAATGGCTGTCTTTGTTGTCAGCACTCATGGTGTCAACAAAGTCCTTGATCTTCTGTTCGTAGTTCACACCACCTTCCACTCTGATGTGGTATTCTTGGTTAGTGTCGTTCTTTTCAAAATATTGCCCAACAGTAGCAGTTACTATCTGAGAGGCTGTTACATTCATGGTATCTATCAAGAACTCTCTGCTGATACAGCCGGCATCGAGATAGCACAGGTCATCTACTAAGTTCTCAACATTGGTACCATTTGTTTTCTCCAGCGAGTCTTGCAGGATTCTTATACCACAAGCATTGGCTATTCTATGGGCCAATGGTGCTTTTTTGGCTCTAATGCCTGTGAAGTTATCATCAATCTTCTGATGAATAGTTTGCATAATCTCAGTCACTCTTCGAACATCAGCGTATGACTGCATCTGGGCTGCCTGCATATCTTCCCAATAGCTGTCATAACAAATGAGGCCAGGACAATCTTCTGGCACTTCCAGATTGGCTATCTTTTCGAATTTTTGAGAAAGCGTTTTCAGGATCTCACGTTGACTTTTAGCAATCTTAATCTGCTGGAAATTCTCGAAGAAAGAGGGATTGACAGGGAAAAGATTGACATAAGTTTCCAAATTGGCATGAATATCTGTGAAGAACTCTGTAAATTTAGAAAGATGTTTTCTGACAGCCTGCTTCTGAGCATCTGTTTTCTTTAATATACGCTGTTCTGTCACAAACTGCACATCCTGCTTGGTAATCTCTATCTGACGATATCGCTGGCTCACTTGATTCAGCATCTTAGCTGCAAACTGGAATTCTGCTGCAGTATAAATTCGTTCCTGAACGCCATAAATCATGCGAAATTTCGAGTGGTCGCTCATTTCACCAAGCGCCTGTAAAACAGCAAGATCTCTATTCAGATCTGCTGTTCCACTACGTCCTCTCAGATAAGACAACATTTCATCAATAACAATCATCAATCCCTTGTCAGGAAATGCTGCTTCGAACTGGGCCATCATTCGTAGTAACTTATCCTTATACATGTCAGGCTTTGTATCTGCCGCAATGGAGTAACTGATGCCCCATTCTCTGAACTTGATATCTATCTGGTGACATATTAAACTCCACAACTCTTCAGTACTGCCAAGTTCAAAGCGGAT
>JAEEGL012308678.1_pt1 | contig 10600 bp, 7 predicted proteins | sample 9134231 | NCBI WGS metagenome assembly JAEEGL01 (sample SAMN16246548, study PRJNA631951) | gut metagenome | biome: gut microbiome; feature: rumen; material: fiber-attached | host: Bos | place: Iran: Karaj | collected 2018-10 | reverse complement strand
GCGCCCGAGGAACGCAAGCTCCAGCGGCTCTTCCGCAACCCGGAGGCCTCCCTGCTCATCAAGCGCTGCAACGACTTCGGCGCGGGCGGCGTCTCCGTGGCGATCGGCGAGCTGGCGGACGGACTTGACATCGAGCTCGATAAGGTCCCGAAGAAATACGACGGCCTCGACGGCACCGAGCTCGCGATCAGCGAATCGCAGGAGCGCATGGCGGTCGTCGTGGCGGCTGAGGACGCGGAGCGCTTCATGTCCCTCGCCGCGCGCGAAAACCTCGAAGCGACCGTCGTGGCGCATGTCACCGACACCGACCGCATGACCATGACCTGGCGCGGCAAGACGATCGTCGACCTGTCCCGCGAATTCCTCAACTCCAACGGCGCGGAGAAGCACATCGAGGTCTCTCCCGCAAAGCCCGGGACCTGGGCGAAGGAGATCCCGGCATCCTTCGGCGGCGGCATGACCGCGCTCGTGAAGGATCTCAACATCGCGTCCCAGCGCGGCCTGTGTGAGCGGTTCGACTCGACCATCGGCGCGGGAACGGTGCTCATGCCCTTCGGCGGCAGACGTCAGCTCACCCCGGCGCAGGCGATGGCGCACAAGATCTCCGTCGAGGACCGCGACGCGTCGACGGCTTCCCTCATGGCGTGGGGCTACAACCCGATGATCGCCGAGAAGAGCCCGTACCACGCCTCCTATCTCGCGGTCGTCGAATCGGTCTCGAAGCTCATCGCGTCCGGCGCGTCGTTCGAGGACGTGTACCTGACCTTCCAGGAGTATTTCGAGAAGCCGCTGCGCGATCCCGCACGGTGGGGCAAGCCCATGGCGGCTCTCCTCGGCGCGTTCGAGGCGCAGATGGACCTCGGCATCGCGTCGATCGGCGGCAAGGACTCGATGTCCGGCTCGTTCGAGCATCTCGACGTCCCCCCGACGCTCGTCTCCTTCGCCGTGACGACCGATCCCGCTGCGAACGTGATCTCCCCGGAATTCAAGGCGGCGGGCCACCGCGTGACCATGCTCTGCCCCGATGTCGACGAAAACGGCCTCCCGACGGCGGAATCGCTGATCCGGAACTTCCGCACGGTTCACGACGGCATCGCCTCCGGAAACATCGTCTCCGCATGGACGCCCGGTTTCGGCGGTGCGGCGGAGGGCATCTTCAAGAGCGCGCTCGGCAACCGGATCGGCTTTGCCGCGGCGGACGACCTCGACAACGAGACCCTCTTCGGCTACCGGTACGGCGCGTTCGTCCTCGAATGCACGGGTGAGCCCGTCGGCCGGGTGATCGGCGAGACCACCGAAGATTACACGCTCTCGAAGGGGCGGGAATCGCTTCCGATCGACGACCTCGAAGCGGCATACAGCGGCGTGCTCGAAGGCGTCTATCCCGTGAACGCAGCCGGCCAGGACAACCGGGAGCCGGTCGAGACGGTCTCGGCGAAATCCTATACCCGCGTCCGCACGACCGAGCACTTTGCGAAGCCGCGGATCCTCATCCCGGTCTTCCCCGGCACGAACTGCGAATACGACACGGCGAAAGCCCTCCGGCGGGCGGGTTTTGACGCGAAGATCATGGTGCTCTGCAACCTCACGGCGTCCGCGGTGGCCGAATCGGTCGAGGCGTTCGCGCGCGAGCTGAAGCAGGCGCAGGCGATCTTCATCCCCGGCGGGTTCTCGGGCGGCGACGAACCGGACGGAAGCGGCAAGTTCATCACGGCCTTCTTCCGCTCCGGCGCGGTCAAGGAAGGGACGAACGAGCTGTTGAAGACCCGGATGGGCCTGATGTGCGGCGTGTGCAACGGCTTCCAGGCGATCGTCAAGCTCGGGCTCGTTCCCTTCGGCGAGATCGTCGACACGGATGAGACCTGCCCGACGCTGACCTTCAACAAGATCGGCCGTCACCAGTCGCGGATTGTCTCCACGCGGATCGCGTCGAACAAGTCCCCGTGGCTCGCGGGAACGGAGATCGGAGACGTCTACAGCGTGCCGATCTCGCACGGCGAAGGGCGCTTCATCGCCTCCCCGGAAATGCTCGAAACGCTTCGGGCGAACGGCCAGATCGCAACGCAGTACGTCGATCTCGACGGGCGGGCGACGATGGACATCGCGTTCAACCCGAACGGATCGGTCCTCGCGATCGAGGGGATCACCTCCCCGGACGGCCGCGTGCTCGGCAAGATGGGACACACCGAGCGGTATAACCCCGGCCTGTACGTCAACGTCCCGGGCAGCTACGACATGAAGCTGTTTGAATCGGCGAAGAAATATTTTGAATAAGAAAACGGGAAGATCGGCCCGAAATGGTCGGTCTTCCTGTTACAGAGAAAAAGCTGCCGAACGCCGACAGCTTCTTTCTTTTATTTTCCGAATCTTGCCCGGACTTTTTCGCACGTCTCCGGGTGGCATTCGATCTCCCGCGTCCGACGGATCCGGGCGAAGGTCTTCTCCTCCCCGTCGCGGGCGAGCATTTCGAGCCATCGCCCGAGGATGCAGGCGGTGCAGGGGTGCATCAGGGATTCCATCTGCTTCTTCGAGCGGAAGTATTCGAGCGCGGACGCATCCGTGTACCGCTCGCCCTGATAGATCTTCGAGGCGGCGACGCGGTCGCAGAAGGATTCCTTGAGATAGTCGATCGGCATCCGGACCGGCTCGTAGCGGTGCGTCTGGGGGCTGACGTCGAACCAGTATTCCCAGTGGTGCGGATTGCGGCCCTTGTGGTGCATCCACGCCGCGGAATACCCGGTCTCCTCCCGCTCGCGCTCGTTCGGGGAGCGTCTGCCCTCCTCATAGTACCGCGCGCCGGGGAGGAATTCCGTCGGGGAGAATTTCGAGAGGTCGTGCACGAGGCCTCGGAATGGGATCCCCGCGAGGAAGCAGTGCTTCATCACGAGCATCCGGTGCCGGGTAACGGTTTCCAGGTGACCGAGGATGTTCAATCGATTCCCTCCCATTTTTTCATGTCTTCGGGGTTATAGGTTCCGTAATTCACCCAAATATCCATGGGAACGAGACATCTCCTACTGTCCGGAACATTTTCCGCAGGGGTCGCGTCATAATGAAACCACTCGCCATCGACCTTCACAAGATTCCAGTAATGCTCCGGCTCCTTCTGCGTGACGGGAATGTTCGGAATCCCCGCCTGCGTCAAAAGGATTTCGGACACTGCGTAAAACGTGTAGCAGTTGCCATGTCCTTCCTGTAACCCTTCATAAGCTGCTTCGGGGAGCATTCCGATCAAATCCAGTTCCTCTGCGCCTTGCCGATATGAGACGTTCGCACGAATCCAGTCGTATATCGTTTCAACCTTATCGCGATCCGTCATATCTTCCGTCAGAATTCCGGTAAGTATGCTGTCAGCGAGGTCATCGACTGTTTCCCGCGATACCGGGTTGCCATTGTAACCGTGTACGTAAACCGTCTCTTCAACTCGTGCGAGGTTTCCTGCCTTATCACTCGCTGAATAGATGACTGTGTACTCGCCGACACGTTCCGTATTGACGGCGGACATATCGACCTCAACAGGAACATACCCGTCCACGCTATCATAAGCCGTTACGCCGTCCAGAGGATCGAGACTCAATTCACCGCGGCTGATACGATTTATGTGAAGCGGATGCGTTCCTTGTATCCACGGCGGATATGTATCTGCCGGTTCCTCTTCCGCATGGCAGCCCATGAGCATCAGCGCCGCACAGAAAGCTGCGAGAATACTCACGGTCCTCACGGCATATACGGCGTGCCGTCGTATGTGTAGTTCTCCGGCATGATGAACGGGCGGATGTACCGGATCGTGAATTCGACGCCCCATTGCCCGCGCACGCCCATCCAGCGGCCCGAATGCGGCTCGATGGACAGCATGCCGTTGTACCCCTTCGTGTAGAGCATCTCGAAGACCGCGCCCCAGTTGACCTGATCGAGCCCGGCCGGCGGATCGTCGTAGTGCTCGCCGTCGATGTAGAGCGAGCCCTTGATGTGGAAGTGGTAGATCCGCTCGCCCCACTTCTTCATCTCGGATAGGTAGTCCCCGCGGCGGCCGAGGCAGTGCGAGGTGTCGTACTTGATCCCGAGCTCCGGGAGCGCGCCGAGGACGGGTCCCCACGCGATGTCGTTGACGACGAAGTTCTCCCAGTCGCAGTTGTACGCCGCGATCTTCACGTTCTTGCCCTTCGCGTAATCGATCAGCGTGCCGAAGTAATCGACGGCGATCTTCACGTTCTCCTCGAAGGTCTTCGACGGCGTGTAGTTGACGCCCGCGTTGAAGACCGGACAGCCGAGCGCGGACGCCGCGTCGATGAGGTTCTTGTCGTGCCCGAGCGCCGCGGGGATCACATGGCCGTCCGGATCGATGCGGGTCTGTCCCCAGCGGCCGATGGAGCCGACGGAGACGCCGTATTTCTTCGCGTAGCCCGCGATCTCATCGGTGTGTCCCGCGACCTCCATGCTGTCATAGTTGTGGTTGCAGCAGAATTCGACCGCCTCGAGCCCGAGCGCGGAAACGTACCGGAACGAGCCCTCGTCCCAGCCGTTGATGATGCCGAGTTTCATGATGCCAAGCCTCCTTTTGTTATGCAAGATATGCGGAACAATGGTCTTTCCTTACGGCATGTACTGCCCCACGGCCTCCATGTACCGCTTCGACCATGCATAGGTGTTCGCGGCCTGGATGTTGTTGACAAAGAAGATGTCCGTGATGCCGTAATCCTTCAGCTGCTGGTAGACATTCATCCTCGTATGGCGCGTGTCCACCACGATGATGTTGCCGAAGTGCTCGCAGAGATAGGGCACGAACGCGTTGCCGAACGAATCCTTCAGGACGAGCGCGTTCTTGTCCTGCGGATTCTCAGGGACGTTGATGACCGTGTAGGGATGGTCTCCCGAGATGAAGCAGAGATACCCGTGATTGGAATTGATGCAGGAATTGAACTGCCACGTCTTGCCGTTCTTGTCGGTCACGGTCATGGTGTTCTTCTTCGTGGGATAGAACACCTCCACGCTGTCGTGGAACTCCTTCACGCGCGCATCGAGGGTCCAGTCGTACATGGCGCCCTGATACGCATTCTCCTGACGGACCTCGTATGCGAAATCCTCGAGCGGCGTGGGTTCGAGTCCCGCCGATTTCGCCCAGGCTTCGTAGGCGTAATAGGCGCCGCGCTGGGTCCAGTGGTGGTCGGTGCGGAAGAAGAGGTAATCCTTCCGGTGCTGATGGAGCTCGTCGTAGCAGTTGACGAAGTTCACCCCGGACGGGAAGAGCGCCGCCATCTTATCGAGCATTTCCTTCTGATCGGCGATCTTCGATTTGACGTTCGGATTCTCGATCACCATGGAAGAGACCGGCGCGACGACCACGTGCACACTGCACCCGAAGAGCTGCTTGTAATAAGCCGCCGTCTGGGCGTAGTACTTCGAGTTGGTCTCGGAATAATAGGCCTGGGTGTAGACCCCGTCGTTGTAGATGAAGAGGCCGTCCGCGAGGAAGTCCGCGATCATGTTTTCGTCGTAATCCGGCACATCGACCTCGATCTCCGTGACCGTGACCTCGCAGGTCTCGCGGAAATCCTTGCCGTAGGAGCAGGCGAGGGTCGCCTTGCCGGGTGCGAGTCCCTTGACGTCGATGCCGCCGTTCGGATTGAGCGAGATCGCGACGACCTCCTTGTCGCTGTTCGTCCAGCGCACCGTCACGTCCTGTCCGCCGACCTCGGCGTTGATCGTGGCGTACAGGACGGAGCCGCTGCCGACGGTGAGGCTCATCTTGTCGCGCGAGAGCTGCAGCGCCGTGACGGCGGGTTCCTCCGGCTCCGGTTCGGCGGGCTCGGTCTCCTCCTCCGCGTTCCCGTCCCCCGCGTCGAGCGTGTCGGGCGTCTCAGGATGCTCCGGATCGTCCGGATCGTCCCCCTCGTCGGGTCCTGCTTCTTCGGCGGGCTCTGCCGGCTCCCCGGCTTCCTCCCGCTTCTCGTCGGGGCTCTCCGGGATCTCATCCGGTTCCCGATCGTCGGGCGCTTCCGTCTCGGGGGCTTCGGTCTCGGGGGCTTCGGCCTCCGGCGGGTCCGTCTCCGGCGCGGTCTGCGGCTCCCCGACGGGTTCCTCGGGATGACCGGGATCGGGCTCCTCCTCCTGGCCGCCGTTCAGGAGCGCGTCGAAGGCGGCGGAGATGGCGTCGGTGTTCTCCTCCTCGCGGGGCTTCTCCGACGTCGGATTCAAGAGGACGAAATTCTCTTCCCCGCCGATGCTGTAATCGACGCCCGTGAGCATGTCGAGCTTCTTCGAAAGGCCGACGAGCTGCTCGCGCCCGACGAAGGTGTCGGAAATAAACGCCGAGATCCCGGCGAAATAGGAGCCGTCGGCGAGCGAGGAGAACGAGAAGGCCGGCATGGTCGCGAGCGTGCGCTTCTCGGATTCCGAGATCGTGGGACGGTCCGGCTGGACGGCGTTCCAGAGCGCGGTGCCCCCGAAGATCACGCCGACGAGGGCGAGGCAGACGATGTCAACGATTTTATTGTTCTTGTTCAAGGTGAGGCCTCACTGAATCGGAAGATTCATCAAAATCTGAAATAGAGGAACGGGCTGTAGCTGTTCCCGACGAGACGCACGGTCGACGCGCCGACGAAGAGGATCACGACGGCGGTCTTCAGGATGCGCTGCGCCGGATAGGGGATCCGCTCGCCGTACTTCTTCCAGAGCATCGGGAAGACGGGGATCGCAAAGAAGATCGCCGCGGCGAGCAGGAAGAGGTTGTCCGCGAGGATCGACGCGGTGAAGAGATCGTTGAGCGAGGCGATCCCGATCCCGAAGAGATACCCGAGGTTGCGGAAGAGATCATGATCGAAGTAGAAGATCGCGAAGCCGAAGACGGTGATGAAGACGGTGTAGAGGTGCCCGAGGATCTTCGACGGGATCTTCGGGATCCGCTCGAACCACTTGATAAGCGTCGTCTTCTCGATCATGAGGAGCACCGCGTAGTAGAGGCCCCAGAGGATGAAGTTCCACGACGCGCCGTGCCAGAGGCCGGTCAGGAACCACACGACGAGGATGTTGCGCTGCTGGTCGTGGCGGTTGCCGCCGAGCGGGATATAGACGTAATCGCGGAAGAACGTGCCGAGGGAGATGTGCCAGCGGCGCCAGAAATCCGTCGCGCTCGTCGAGATGAGCGGATAGTTGAAGTTTTCGAGGAACCGGAAGCCGAACATGCGGCCGAGGCCGATCGCCATGTCGGAGTAGCCGGAAAAGTCGAAATAGAGCTGGAGGGTGAAGAACACCGCGCCCGCCCAGCGTCCGAGAAGCGTCGCTTCCTGGAGGCCGTAGAGCCCGTCGATGACCTTCGCGCAGTTGTCGGCGATCAGGACCTTCTTCGCCAGGCCGCGGGAGAAGCGGAACAGGCCCTCGTTGAAATTCTCGGCGGATACGGCGCGGGACGCGAGCTGGGCTTCGATGTCCTTGTAGCGGACGATCGGGCCGGCGATGAGCTGCGGGAAGAAGGAGACGTAGAGCAGGAGGCGGAAATAGGACCGCTGGACCTTGGCGTCCTCGCGGTAGACATCGATGACATAGGACATGGTCTGGAAGGTGAAGAAGCTGATGCCGATCGGCATGGTGACCGTCACGGTCGGGATCGAGACGTTGAAGACCGTATTGAGCGTCTCGATGAGGAATCCGAGGTATTTATAGAACCCGAGCACGCCGAGGTTCGAGACGATCGCGCAGACGAGCCAGAACTTGCGCATCGATTCCACACGCGTCGCGTTGATCAGCCGTCCGAAGAGGTAGTCCGCGGCGACGAGACCGATCATCAGAAAGACGCAGACGGGCTCGCCCCACGCATAGAAGAACAGCGAAAAAACGATCAGAACCCCGCGTCTGTACGCGTCGTTTTTGATGACGAAATACGCGAGAAAGAGCGCGGGGAGGAAGACATACAAAAAGAACAGATGCGAAAAGACCATGTCAGCTTGTTCCCTTTCCACAGCCCGAAACGGGCCGCCCGAGTGCGCCGGGCATTCCCGTATATTATAGCATTTCCGGGAGAAATTGTAAACCGATTTTCGCCCGGAATCGGGGAAATTAAAGAGATATTCACAAATTGTTCGCTTGTTCGGCGATGTTTGGGGAGACGGCCCGATCCCGGGCGGGGGACGCGATCCGCCGTGCGCGATCAAAACGGAAGAAGCTGACGCAAACGCATCCGGATGCCGGTTGTCTTTCCAGCCAGGCTTCAGCTTGTCGACGGCGCCGGCAATCGCTCCGTTATGGGTGAGCAGGACGGAATCCGGAGCGGCTCCGTATGGATTTCAAACGATAACGGTGCAAAAACCGGATACAAACCAAAACAAAAGGTGTCATTGCGAGGGCGAAGCCCGTGGCAATCCGCATCCCCGATATGAGGGCAGCAGCCATGGAGAATGGCTGTTCGTTCCGTGAGGGAGTACGGATTCCCACGTCAGGACCTGCGGTCCTTCCTCGGAATGACACGTCAAGTGCGGCTTCACGCCCCGGTGTTTCCGCAATCAATCGTTTTGAGGGAAAACCTTGCCGATCGCTTTTGCGGCATTCCCTCCGCTTGTCACGCCTCGCCGTCTCCGTTCAGAATCCGCTCCGCGAGCTCATCGGGCGTCCCGACCAGAACGGCGGCGTCGGCGAGCGCTTCCCTGTCCCGGAATCCCCAGAGGACGGAGATGCACGCGAGGCCGGCGTTTTTCGCCGTTTCGATGTCGACCTCGGAGTCGCCGACGTAGACCGTTTCCTCCGGCGTGACGCCGAGCCGGTCCATCGCCTGCCATACCATGTCGGGGGCTGGCTTGCGGCGGATCCCGGCGGCCTCGTTTTCCCCCGCCGCGGCGTCGATCTCGGGGAACCATTTCGCGCTCAGCCGCACGGTCGTCTCGTCGGGCTTGTTCGACACGACGGCCATTTTGATGCCGTGCGCGGCGAGCTTCCTCACGCAGGCCGCGATGCCGTTGTACGGGCGGGTCTTATCTTCCGAATGGGCGGCGTAGGTCCTGCGGTAGAAGGCGGTCGCCGCGTCGAAGTTTTCATCGGCCGCGCCGCCGGGGAGGGTGAGTTCCATCAGGCGACCGACGCCGTTGCCGACGTACGAGCGGACCGCCTCTCTCGTGTGTTCCGGATAGCCGAAGGCGCGCATCGTCGCGTTCACGGCGTCGGTCAGGTCGTCGAGCGTATCGAGAAGCGTCCCGTCGAGATCGAACAGAACGGCCTTGTATTTCTTCATAAACACCTCGCAGAAGTGGGATCGACCTATCATACCATATCCCGCGGAAAATGTCAATTCCCCGCCGTGCCGAATTCTTCCGGACGAATTCTCCGTTTCTCTTGACTTTTGATGAAGGATCTGCTATCATCAGAACAGAACGATCTGCCGGAGGCACGTCATGGAAAAAAAGACCGTCTGGACCCCGGACCGGTACGCCGCGCACCGCATCCCCGGGCTCGTCTGCACCGCGCGGGGGACCCTGCTCTTCGTCTGCGAGGCGCGGGACACCTTTTCCGACTGGGCGCGCATCGACCTGCTCCTCTACCGCTCGGAGGACGGCGGCGTCACGATCGACGGGCCTCTTCTGCTCGCGTCCGGCGACGAGGCGCACCCGACCGTCAACAATCCGGTGCTGATCGCCGCGCGGGACGGACGCGTCTGCTTCCTGTACTGCCGGGATTATTCGGTCGGCGGCGGGGATGTGTTCCTGCGCGTTTCGAACGACGACGGGCGCACCTGGAGCGAACAGCGTGACCTCATGGCGTCGACCCGCCCGGAGGCGCATGCGGCGTTCGCGTTCGGCCCCGGTCATGGGATCGAGACGCCGGACGGCACGCTGCTCTCGCCCGTGTGGTTCGTTCCGGCGGGCGCGCATCCCGATCCCCGGTCCCATCACCCGGCGAGGGTCTCCGTCTTTTATTCGAAGGACCGCGGCGACACCTGGTCCCTCGGCGAGATCCTCCCCGAGACGCCGGCGTGCCCCGATCCGAACGAGACCGCGGCGGCCGTCACCTCCACGGGCGGCGTCTTTCTCAACACCCGCCTGACGGGAGCCGGTTACCGCGCGTCCGCGTGGTCCGACACCGGCATCGACGGCTTCACCGCCTTCCGCCCCGCCCGCGACCTCCCCGATCCCACCTGCATGGGGAGCGTCGTCTCGACCGATTGGCGGGGACGGCACGTTCTGCTGTCGGTCAACTGCGCCTCGACGGACGAGCGCAAGAACCTCACCTGCCGCATGTCCCTCGACGACGGGCACACCTGGCCGCGCGCGCTGACCGTCGAACCCGGCGACGCGGGTTATGCCGATCTCGCGGTGCGCGGCGGGACCGTCTGGGTCCTGTACGAGCAGCGCTGGGGCGAGGTCGTCCGGCTCGCGCGCTTCTCTCTCGACGAAATCCCCGCATGATCCCGGGGGCCCGCCCCCCGTTCAGAGCCCCTCAACACTTCACTCAGAAAGGAATCCAGCACCATGTCCGACTATCTCGTCAAGCTCTGGGAAGTCCCTTCCCCCGAGCCCTATTACGCCTCCCTCCGCGAGAAAAACATCGTCATCCGCAAGCCCATCGGCCCGGAGAACTACGCCGTCATCGGCTGGATCCGCGAGCACTTCGGCGCGGG
>JAEEGL012055448.1_pt1 | contig 10600 bp, 8 predicted proteins | sample 9134231 | NCBI WGS metagenome assembly JAEEGL01 (sample SAMN16246548, study PRJNA631951) | gut metagenome | biome: gut microbiome; feature: rumen; material: fiber-attached | host: Bos | place: Iran: Karaj | collected 2018-10 | reverse complement strand
TGAACGACGGCACGATGGTCGTCGTCGAGGACGGGAAAGAAAAGATCGGGGAGGACGCGGAAGTAACGGTCACCGCCGTCCGGCAGACCTCCGCCGGCCGGATGGTATTCGCGAAGATCGGCTGAAAAAAAGTATCATAATACGGCAATTGTAACAAAACAGATTCTTCAGCCTTTGGCTTCAGAATGACACCCTGGGAAGCGCACTCCCAAGGGTATCATTCTGAACGAAGTGAAGAATCTGTTTTGTTGTTTTGTCCCATTCATTTTTCAGGAAGGGGTTTCCTTACGCCAAAATGTTTGACGTTGCCTCATCCTCATTCATTGCCAAAAATACAGACGCGGTCAATTCGACTTTTTCTTATCCGGCGCCTGTGAAGGCGCTTCCTGATCTTCTGTCGTCTCCATACGGTCGATTTCCTGAATCAGTTGCCTCTGCCGTTCGTAAAACAGAAGCGCCTTGTTGTTGCGGAAATATCCCGGACAACCGTATTGGGCAATAAACCCGGACACGGAAGCCGAAGCAGTCATCTCCGTTACGATGATAAGCATCTCCTGTCCCTCGCCAAACACGTCCTCTACGAATTCAAACATATGCTCCATTTGTTTTCCCAGCTGTTCGGCCTGTTTCTTATGTTCTTTCACACGCTGGTCAAACATCGCCTTGACTGCGTCGGACGGTTCATCCTGCGCAGCCGCGGCGATCCCGGAGGCCTCATTTATAAATTCAATCAACTCCCGTTGTATGTTCTCCTGCTCACGGGAGATCATACCGCTTGCCAGGGCTGTTTGCAGCTTTTTCTGCCGTTCCTTTTCCGCCGCCAGGAGCAGTTTCTCCATCGAAGTATGTTTTAACGTATGTTCTTTCCGGATCCCCTGCAGTACTTTCACCGTTTCCTCAAGCATGTTCTGCTCCTGCATAAAAGGACGGATACTATTCAACATTGAATCCATCAGAAGTCCCACCAGGCTGACGCGCTCGTCGAATTTCCCGTTCTTTGCCCGTTGGCGGATCTCTGCCGAAGCTTTGCCGGCCAAAATGCTGTCGATCTGATAATCACTCTGATATTTGATCCAGAGATCGAAATAATGGCTGAAAGTGCTGCTGATTTTCTCATTCTGCAGATATTGACCGACCAAATGCCGGTCCACTTTGATACCAAGCTGTGTATATAGTTTGAGCATATCCGACAAATCTACCCAACCTCTGGGGGTTACAAAGCTTTTCCCGTCCACAGTAGACTCCACCAGATAGAAATCCGCTTTACGGATATCCAGATAGCTTAACACCGCCGGATGTACACCCTGCTCCACCGCCCAGTTACGCCAGGTATCAAAGTCCGCTTCCGCGTCAATGCGTTTCAGCCGATCCCAGGTAACGATGTCAAATTCGCGAACGCTTTGATTGTATTCCGGCGGGTTGCCTGCGGTGACCACAATCCAGCCTTCCGGAACCTTATGCTGGCCGAATACCTTGTATTGAAGGAATTGCAGCATAGACGGCGCCAGGGTCTCCGATACGCAGTTAATTTCATCCAGAAAGAGGATTCCTTCCCGCAGCCCGCTTTGATCCATTTTGTCATACACCGCGGCAATGATCTCACTCATCGTATATTCACTGACTCGAAAACTCTGCCCGTCAAATTCCCTTTCACGGATGAAAGGTAAGCCGAGTGCACTTTGCCGCGTATGATGCGTCATCGAATAAGAAACAAGCGGCAGACTCATTTCCTGGGCGATTTGCTCAATAATGGCCGTTTTTCCGATTCCGGGAGGCCCCATCAGGAAGATTGGGCGCTGCCGCTGCAATGGGATCGCAAGCCTTCCGTACGCATCCCGGGTACGATATGCAAGAATGGCGTTTTTCACTTGTTCTTTTGCTTGCTGAATATTCATTGCTCTCTCCTAAGGACAGCATTCCATGCGGGCGGATGAATCGGTTACTGTTGAGAACCGTCCCTTGTTCCAAATTGCTTACTTAATGGAATCAATATATTTTTTCACAGTTTCTTCTTTCCCGGCATATTCCTCATAGTCAGTCACATGCTTCAGGATGAATTCCCTGTACGCTTTCTCAACAGCAGGGTCCATCGCCATTTTTTCTTCAAGCGCATACATAAATCCACGTCCCGCGTTGATTCTGTGTGACGCGGTAATATCTTCCGGAGTACATTCCAAAGCGATGGATATAATGCCGTCATCTTTTAGCCTTTTCATCAGTTTGGCGCATGGAATCCCGCTGATTATGCAGAAGCAAGGATTGTACTCATTGTGAAATCCAAACGCCCCCTCGCCGAGATTCCCATCGGATCCGAGTGTTCCGGACACATATACCCGTTTCAGCCCGTCACCTGATCCCTGCTCTTCTCCCAGGCTGGAGCTTGCGTCAAAAGCAAAAGATCCGACAGAAATCACGCCGGCAGGGATGGTAATCTCATCCAACGCATGGAAATAAAAAGCATATGCCCCGATTTTCAGGAGAGAATCAGGCAAAACCGCTTTTTTGATTCCGTGGGCAGTCCCTTTCACTTCTGTTACTCCTTCCGGAACTACCAGCTCCATGTTCTCATCCGGCAGTGCGGATTTGAGAACGCCCTTTTTGATGTCAAGTTTCACTTTTAAGCACCTCCGCCTAATATATTTATTCGAGTAACAAATCGTCACAGCAATTGTTATCCATATGGTGATTCTGATATTTCAGTAATGTAGCTGATACTTCCGCCGCTTTGGAATCTGCCGCCAATTACAAAAGCTTCCGGATCAGATGTCAGTATTCCGCCAAGGCTTTCATCCATCGTCCTGACGGCGGTGAATGCCGCCCTGACTGGCTTGAACCGGGACTATGTGTCTTTGATCATTTCGGACAGAATCCTGTCATGGAATACTGTCAGATAAATCGATGCCGCCGAAACATTTTCGCCGATTTCTTTCCCAATCCTACCATGGCGGCGTTCTTCTCTGTCTTTTTTCCTGTTTTTCTGTATTATACTGGATTGCCCCCGTATATGCAAGCGGAGCGGAGGTTTCAGGTCCGACCTGGTTAGACGATTTGTAAGCCGGCTTGTATAACTCAAATACAGGTTCCCTTTCTTTGAGATTATTCATTACCCTATCAAAAAGAATAAACCGCAGATCATCTGTCAATCTTGCTTCGATTATCGTATTTCCCCTCCGTGTTATTCAGTTCAAAATACAGTAATATCATTTTTCTCCAGCACTACCCGAATCGCCCAGGGCGGAACCTGCGGAAAAATGAAATCGTCCTTCTCCAGGAAAATGAAAGCTGTCTGATAATCCGGCATCCGTTCCGGAAACACGCCATCTCCATCGGTAAAGTACAGCAAACCACCCAGTCTTCGGATCTGTTTTTCCTGCCGCAGCTTCTCCACAAGGGTGAATACAGGGCGAAAATCCGTACCGCCCAATCCCCTGATCGTCATATGCTGCAGATACTGATCGAATTCCTGTTGATTGGTGATCACGACCGCTTCCTGAATATCCGCGTCACATTGGACGATATGCAGTATAAACCGCCGGTCAAAGGCCTCCTCCTGTTTCAGGATCGTGTAAGTTTTTTGCAGAAACATCTGCACTTTGTCGCCAGCCACCGATCCGCTGGTGTCAATGGCAATGACCAGTTCCCTGACCCGCTTATCATCTCGGTATTCCAAAGGCTCAATCAGGGGCATATCCTTATAAAGGGATAATCCATATGTGTAAAACGCATAATCAAATTCGTCCGGAGAGATCCGCATCACCTCGGTGCGGGCCGCAAATTTCTTCAGGAACTGCCGATAATCACACTTCTCCCGATTCACTGTCTGCAGCTGCTGCAGCATATTTCCCGGCAGGTCCCCACGCTGCTGCCCAAAGGTTTCCAGGTCCGTCTGGATCTGCTCCGAAATATCCTGCCACATAGCCGCGGCTGATGTGCTCCCCGACGCGGAATCAGAGCCCTCTTCATTGCCGGACAATCCCTGCGAACCTGCCGCCTGAAGCTTGACCCTTACCGCATGGATGTGCCATGGAGTATGGTCGTCTATGGCAAACAGCGCCTGCCATTCCCGCTGTTGCTTTTCCGAGGGCCGATGATCCAAAAACCAGCGGTAGAGCTTTTCCGCGGTCAACGGTTTGATTTGCGGCGACAGTGTATTGAGAACGTCCTGTCTCCTTGCGCGGCCCGACAGCGCCTGAACCTGCCGAAGCTGTAAATCCATCAATACAGCTTCCGCCGCCATGTCGCATGCCAGATCCCACAATCCGGCATCAACGCCGGATCCAACAAACATATGACGAAAAACGCAGTGCAGCAACATATGTCCGTACGCACGCACGGCATACCCCTCTTCGGCCCGATAAGCCTTCAGCAATGTCCGGGGTTCGTAATATAGGTTTTCTCCGTCCGTTGCCAAAGGCAGAAGTTTCGTCCCCCGAGGTCTAAGCGCATACAGCGCCCGATCCAGAAACCGATGTTTCACCAGTATTTGAGCTTTGGCAAGAGACAGTATTTCTTTGGCAATGGCGGAAATCTGTTCTGCATCGTGCTCCATAGATCAATTCACCTTGTCGTAACGTACATTTCAATAAGCAGGCGCTTCTTCTATCGGCCTTGATTTAGATTTGATATAACCGAATATAGTCGTCCCGGGATTGGCGTAGATCGTGTATCCGCTGTAACCTCTAAATGGATTATTGTTCAGGCAATACGCGTCCCCTTCGTTAATGAGTACCTTCAGGCCTGAATCAGCAGACAGTCAAATAAGGCCGGTTTTCTTTGCCTCCTCCAGGATTGCGGTATCGCTCATGGTTTGTATCCTTTCCAGATCCATCACCGCCATAGGATACTCCTGCATGGCGGTTCCGTAATAGTCCGTCAATTCCTGCCGCAGCGCTTCGATGTTTTCCCTTCCTGTTTGTTCATCGTTTTCCATCATGGCCGGGCCTCCTTCTCTCAAATCACTCGATCACCATTCAATCGTCAGCGTATCTGTTCCTTTGATCTCAGGGTATTTTGCATTCTTGTATTCCAGTAACCCTGCGGAAACTTGGACTGCGTTATGTTCGCCGGCAACGCGGATCATTTCCATGATCTGCTCGGCGGTAAATACGTCCAGTAGACGCAGGGCTTCTTCATCATCGTTCATGATTCTCTCAAAAATGGTAATTTGGTCCAGGTAAGAAAAGATATGATTCACAGCGCGCGTATATTTTGTAAACCGGATCTCCTTGATTTCAAACCGGTCTTTCATGTTAATAGCGTGGCGTTGCCAGTCGATCCGCGCCACCTCCGCTTTACAGCCGGCGAAATTGATTTCGATGTCGTTATGAAAATCATAGTCAAACACAGTAATTCCATTCTTTTCCTGATCCTTGAAGCGATAAAATGGAATCAGACTTCCCTTATACCGATCAGGTTTCAGCACATCTGGATCAAGCACCGGCTCCCAGATCTGCCGGAACGGCTGCTTCAGCCCTGAGGAAACAAAGTATGCCTGCCAGGCGCACGTTTCTTCCGCTGCCATTTCCATGGGATGTGCCACGGTAACAGGCACACTGCCAAACTCGTATGGGTTTCCCAGCGCATCAACAATCCGGTCATCCTGCAGGATAAAGGTTTTCTTTCCCTGGCTCCACACGATCAGACTGGCTACGATGCGTAAAACAGGATTATTCAGGTAAAGCCCTTTCCAATGCCCCGCGTCTGTCGCCGTTCCATTCAGAAAAGCTTCAAATAATGCTTTGCTGCGGTTTTGCGCAATCTTCTTGACAGCCTTTTTCATCGCTGTAAAGTCCTTGTTCGCCGCTTCGAACAGAACAGGATCTGCGCCTTTCTTGGGAAGTGATTTCGCCTCTTTTCCGTCCGGCGTCTTGATAATAAATTGAAAACCTTTCTGCATGATTGCATGAACAGACTGATTTCCCAAATCATATTGCTTGCATCCATGCTCATCCAGGCCTACGTCAGAAAGTACGGAATCCCGGATATCATCGGCCGTTGTGCCTCGCAGCGCCGCATATCCATCCAGCATTTTATTTTTGTCGGCAAGCAGCATGGCTTCCCGCTCGTCGCTGAATTTTAACGCGCCAAGAACGTTGCTTTCATACCAGGTCTTTTTATACTGGCTGAAGACAGCTTGCACGGTTTTTCCATCCGCATAACGGAACAGTACGTTGCTCATGAGTGCTTTCCGCTTGTTATCTGCTTTTTCAAACTGATCGTTGACGGCCGCAAAAAGCGAATCATGGTCCAGAAGCCCTTCAACCTTTTGAATATCGCGCATTGCACGCAGCTCAACGGAAAGCGGTTTTTCATATGCCTCGCCTGCGGCCCGTTTCTTCATCACTTCGACCATATCATCCATATACAAATGATTATAATAATCATAGGAGGGAAAATTGATCAGGGCAGCAAACAGGAATTTGACCAGTACAGCTGGAGCGTCTTCCGGACTGCCTTTGCGCTTTACAGGCAGCAAACTATCAATTCCCAAACTGAACAGCGCTTTGTCTCCTTTATTGTCTTTCATCCATTGGAGACACTCCGTCTCCTCCGGGCTAACAGCCTGATCCGCCTGGGCGGAACCGGCCGCTTCTTTCAACTCGTTCCTCATATCGCTCAACTGTCCAGCCAATTCCATGAACGCCTGGTTTTTAGATGCTTTCAGTTTCTTCTCCACTTTTGCGGCGTTTGTATCTGTGACCGCACCGACACAGCACAGCGTTTTAATATACTCCGGCTGGTTTTCTTCAATGGCAATCTCAACTGCCTTATCGGCCTTTTCCTCCAGGAAATCCCTGAATAACTGCCTTTCTTCCGGCATTACCGGCCATGCCGCATCCTCCAGGCGCATAAGCATTCCCTGGATTCGACCCTTTTCATTCATTCTGTTGGCCATGATTTTCCCGGATATCAGGAGCCGGTCATATTGCGGGCAATCTTCCTGTGTTATCGGCGCTATCACATTTCCTCCGTATTGGCCTCAAGATATAACCATTTTCCGATTTGTTCCGTCCTTCATCCGTACTTCAAGCAGCAATGTTTTTCCTGCCATAAAACTTAAGGCATAGCCCAGCATTTTGCACGATTGCGTATACTCATTTTCTGCCATTGAGACCCTGGATAATGCCGTGCATCCATCAAACACAAGCCCGCCGAATTTCTTCACATCGTCCGGTATCGTGATTTGCGTAAGCTCTCCGCAGTTCTGAAACGCAAATGTCCCGATGCTTTGAATGCTCTGGGGAAGCACGATGCTTTTCAGTTTCCAACTGTTCGAAAACGCAAATTCACCAATTTCTGTAACGCCTTCGGGAATCTCGATACTTTCCGCCGTGCATTCAGAGAATGCTTTCTCTCCAATTACCCTGACTTTTTCCGGTATCACCGCATGCTGATCCGTTCCGGTATACTTGACTAAAACGTCTCCCTTGATCTGGAATGCATTCATTTTTTTCTCGTCAGCCATCTTTTTTCACCTTTCTATAAAAATCATTGCTGTGGTTTTTACGATCGCTGTATAAACTGTTTCCTTGTCAGCAAAAGCAGCTTTTTCAACTCTTTACAGGCTTTGAAGCTTAAAAAACACCCCCACGTTTGCCTCCGCGTCACACCATGCACGGTGAGCGGCATTTTGTTCGATGCCAAATTGCTCCGAAAGATATTCAAGCTTCACATTCTCCCAACGTTGAGCCGCCTTGAATTTTTTTGCGTACAGATAGGTGTCGAAAAAAGCGTTTTCCAGCGGAACGCCGGCACGTTTCGCCGCATTGGAAATGTAATGCAGATCGGAGGATCGAATGTTGTGTCCCACCAACGGAAGCCCGTTGCAATATTCGGCAAATTGTCTGATTACCTCGCTGACAGGCGGCTGATCAGCTACCATTTCATCTGTAATGTGAGTCAGACATGCGATCATGGGCATGATCTTTCTGCCGGGATTGCACAGCCAATCCTGTCGATCAACGATTTCCCCGTTGATGACCTTCACCGCGCCGATTTCCGTAATTTCTGCAGGCGCATCGCCGTTCGCAGCTCCGCCGGAACCTGTCGTCTCTATATCGAAGGCGACAAAGCTGTCAAAATCCGGTTCCGTCAGCTCGATCATTTCTCTGGGCAGTCCATCCTCAAGCTCTTCGTAATCAATTCCCATCATTTCCAGCTGTTCCAGCACCTGTGTTAACTGACTACGGGTCCCGTTGATCCTGAGCACCTTATAGCCGACCACCTGATCGTCATCGTCGGCCCGGTCAACTTTTGCCCCTGTAAATTGTTCTGCCGCTTCCAACGTTTTTTTATACTGAATGGTTCCATCGATATCCAGGGTTTCAAGAAAATGCGCAATCAAAGCAGCCGTATGTTTTCCGCCTGCGGCCTGAATCGTCTGCACGCCATGGGTGGCCAGCCTAATCTTCTCCCGGATATCATCCTGCCAGGCCTTTACGGAAGTACTCTTGTTTTCCCACTTGCTGTCAAAAAACGCCGGGGAATCAAACAGCGCATCGGCTAGTTCCCCCATCGGGGCAGAAGCTTCGTGATAAAACCCTTGGATGGTCAGCCTTTGCTGCTGTTTTTCGCTCAGTTCCACCTGTTTCACGAAAGCGTCGATTTCTTCCAGTGGCTCATCAATCAGTGCCGTCAGTTCTTTGATTTGTGCTTCAATCTGCTGATAAGGAGCCATATAGATTTTTTTGATTTCCTTGCGTTTTTCATCCAGTTTGCGTTTCAGGCCGGAAAGCTGTTTCTTGTCATCTTTTGCCGCTTTCAGGTTCTCCTCTGAATAAACGATATTTTTGTACCGTGCCAAATTGGTTTGCAGGTAGTCTTTCAGTTCGTCGAAATTGTCCAGGGACGCGATGCCGGGTTCCTGCCTGGTTATGATCGAAAGTTCATTCATTCCCTTTAACCTCTTTACGTAAGTATTCTATGATCTCTTCGTAGGCTGCCTGGTATCCATGATCGGGTGTAAAATTATGTAAATCAACTTGCATGGCTTCAAAGAGTACTTTCTGAGGCTTTTCTTCCAAGTGTTCTTCTGTCAGGAGAGCATGTATTATACCGTGCCTCGCATTCTCCCGTGCCTTTCGTTCAATTGCCCACCAAATGTCGAACTCACTCGGATCAAAACCAAAACCCACGGCGTAAACTTCTCCAAGGAGAAAGTAATCCAACCAGCTCAACACGTCAAACGATTCTCCATTTGCCTGTTTTTCCTGGTATTCATTCCCTCGCTTCTTATTTAAATAGATCAATCTGGAAACAGAATTGGCATAACTGTAATAACTTAAGATCAGAGAGTGTTTCCGCATCCTTTCCCCATGGATATGGAACACCGGAATGGTTTTTCCGTCAGGACGGGAAATCATGCTGCATACAAAAGTATTGTGACGAACGCGACTGTTTCCATCCAGCGCCACAAAAGCTTTCCTGCGAGCGCGTTCCGTCCATTCCTCTCCGGTTAGAATACGTTCTATCTCATATGTGTAATTCGTTGTCAGAATCGCGTCAAAAGGAAGCGAAAGCAATCTTCTGAGCGTATTCCGGGAATCATCTTTTGCGTCTTTGATCGCGGCGGCTGTCTTCCGCTGTACTTCCTCAACATCAACTCCGCAAACCGCTTCAGGTTGCATTGCAAAAGGCACTTTCGCCAGAATTCTGTCATTATGCGGTGCTGTTTCAATTTCGTGAATCAAATCGCTCCAGTTTCCGCCGCCGGCGAGACGCAAAACGCCATTTCCGATGAAGAGAACCTTTGGAATAGATGAAGCCGCCATTCTCAATCCGGATCCCATAACCATACTCCCATAAATGAATAATGAATGACATATGTCCAACTGTTTTTTGATTTTTCAGCTGTTTTGTTTTTTGACATAAAATTATACCATATTCAATTTTCCCTGTCCAGAAATGGGGATTTTGTCTGATACCAAACCGCATTTTTCTATGCTTTCCCGGCAACTAATCAGGATACGGAGTTTCTCCAAAACCAAATAAATCCCCTTCCCCGCATAACGCAAGCCGCAAACCCGATTTGCTGATATGCGGGGAAGGGGGGTCCTTACGCCAATATATTTGACGTTGCTTCGTCTTCATACTGCCTGGTATACAGCCTGAAATAATGGCCTTTTTTGTCGATCAGCTGCTGGTGCGTGCCCTGCTCGACGATCTTGCCGTCCTTCACCACCAGGATCAGGTCGGCGTTCCGGACGGTGGACAGCCGGTGGGCGATGACGAGCGACGTCCGCCCTTTGATCACGGTGTCCATGGCCGCCTGGATCTTCTGCTCGGTCAGCGTATCGACGGAAGCGGTGGCTTCGTCCAGCACCAGGATCCGGGGATCCGCCAGGATCGCCCGGGCAAAGGAAATCAGTTGTTTCTCGCCGGTGGACAGCAGGTCGCCGCCTTCGCCCACGTCGGTATCGATGCCTTTTTCCATCTTCGCCACGACCTCATCCGCGGATACCAGTTTCAGCGCACGGGCGATCTCTTCCTCCGTGGCGTTCGGGTTGCCGTAAAGCAGGTTTTCCCGGATCGTTCCGGAGAACAGGTGCGGGGTCTGCAGTACATAGCCGATGGCGCTGTGGAGCCAGAGCTGGCTCCGCTC
>JAEEGL011490012.1_pt1 | contig 10600 bp, 5 predicted proteins | sample 9134231 | NCBI WGS metagenome assembly JAEEGL01 (sample SAMN16246548, study PRJNA631951) | gut metagenome | biome: gut microbiome; feature: rumen; material: fiber-attached | host: Bos | place: Iran: Karaj | collected 2018-10 | reverse complement strand
TCATACATGAGAATGGCATTCCTGTATTTACCGTTCTCTAAAAGGAAATCCCCTCTTGCCATAAGCCTGACATATTCCTTTGCGTCGTTTCCTTCCTCAAACTTCCGGCATATGGCCTCAGTTTCATCATCCGACATGTTATGTCTGTAAGACAGGATAACGCTCACATATTTCACAAGATCGGGTTTTGCCTCTCTTAACCGCTCGGATAGTTCCACCAGTGCAAGGTAATCTCTTATATAGAATATAAGCTCATCCTTCATCAGAAAATCATCTATATCATACAGCTTTTCGCGAATGATATAGCAAAGCTCCTCAAATGAATGTATGGTGACCGAGAGCTCCGGAATACTGTATGCGATTTTCGAAAACAGTCCTATCGGTTCGTATACCACTATATCAATATCTCCGTTTCCACAATATCTCCGAAGGATCTGAACATATCTCCGAATCCAAGGTCATACGCCCTGCACTGTACACACGAGGAATCCTTCATGGCAAGCTCCAGTCTTACCCTCGTACATTTTCCGGGTCTTTTCGGAAAAGAATCACATCTTAAGAAGCTGTATCTCACATCCTTTGTAAAGAAAGATTCCAGCCTTATCCTTATCTCTCTTTCTGTGTCAAGATAAAACTCACAGGCACCTTTGGCCTCATACCAGTTAACGCCTGCATCGAGCAGAGGCACATATACCTCCTGACCGTTCCTCATCATATAGATCCCGACATTTGATACAAGCTTGTCATCATCAAAAAACCGGCAGGTATCCAGAGTAGGGTTTCCGTCCCTGTCATCTATTCCGGCATAACAGGCTCCCTTTGTGTACAGATTCCTTCCCTGAAATACTCTGCGTCTTCTTTCGCAAAGATAGGTAACGGAGCTTTTGAGCCATCCTCCCTCGAAGCCCTCTCCCGAAAGGTATACGGCAGAGACGATCTCTGAATCAAGCACTGACCGTGCTATCTCAAGAAAACACAGGTCATCTCTTAAAGGCATATCAAAGTCTCTTGTCTCTATCATCGCAAGATGCGGTCTTGTATCTACTCTGTTATACAGAAGTATGCTTCTTACCACACTGCCGTCATAATCAAAAAGTGCGACCTTATTCTTTGTAAGCTCCGGATCCTGGTTCATCGCATAGTAGAAGAAGCTCTCGGGATAACCTATTATCCTGTACTGCAGACCCTCATCAGTGAGGAATGAAGCAGCCTCATCGACTGTCCTGACATTTTCCTCTGACAGATCCGGCAATGCTATCGTCACTCTTTCAGCATCATCCAGCGGTGAAAGAACGGATGACATATGGATGGTCTTCTTTATAAAAGCAGATAAGAGATCTTTATATTCATAGGTTTTTCCGTTCCTCTCAACACTTGCACCGTTCATTGCATTATTCAGGAGTCCAGAGATAAGATCCCTTCCGTTTTCGGATGCATTCACTGCATCTTCCCCGTACAGCATCTCTCCGTCAGGCTTAATATATACCGCTACAGGTATCACATATTTCTCTGAGCCTGCTATGACCGGCACGGTCTGCACTTCCTCGCCGTTATCACCATCCACGCCTATGCTTATCTGACAGTAAAGATCGGTCAGATCATATCCTATCACTCTGCCCATATGATCTCCTTTACTATCCTGTCTTTGATCATGTAATCTTCACTCAGTTCCACGAAGCTTTCGGTATCTCCCATATCAAGGCTGGTCAGTGCGTCCTGAAGTATCTCATACCTCCCATCGCCGTTAGAAAGCCTTTCTTCTGATCTTTCAATATCGCTTCTCGTATGTCCTAAACCGTCTACGGTGAGATAATACTGCAGAGTCTCTCCGGGAAAGATTATCCCCCTTGCCTGATATACTCCGGGACATACCTCTCTCATGACCTCTGTCCTGTAGTCAGCCTCTCCGGTCTCCCTGCTTTCAAGGAAATAATTCAGTATGACCCTGCAGCCCGGCTCACTCCTGTAGTCGATAAACATATCCTCGTCAAAAAGTGCCAGTGAAGGTATGAGATCCTTATATGAAAGGAAGAAATCAAATATGATATCCCGCTCTGCAAGGTCTCTTATATATGGGTAGAGTATCCTGTCGGATCTCAGGTCACGCTTTGCTTCAAAGAACTGTATGAGACAAAGTGCTTCCACATCACTTATCTTCTCATCCATTGCGAAGTCAAGCATCCCCATGAACAGTCTGTCATCAAGGATCGTATCCCTCATGAAATTATCCTCAGCCGCTCTTCTGAAATACTCTCCTACTACCTTCTTTGATGCATCTTTACTCAGATAATCAAAGAATATCTCATCCCTCTCTCCAATATAAGCCCCGGTAGCAAGCATCTGTTCAAGGATCCGTCCCTCAATGATGGAGGTATCCGCCTCGAAATCCAGACATGCGCGCCAGATGTTTTTTAATTCCCTTGTTGTTCCTTCATAGTACCTGGATATAAAATCCAGTATCACTTCATTGTATTTATCTCCACGGAAAGTGGATGATGAGATCTCCAGGAGTACCGGATCCGGCTCAAAGCCTGCACGTCCCCCGGTGATATTTGTATCGCTGCTGAAAGAATATGCTTCATTATACCTGCTGCTCTCTTCTATAAACCTTGTGGATATACGCATCAGGATCCTCGGATCCATACCGTATGATCCATACTCGGTTATCACACGGTATGCCTCCTTGTCATCCGAACGCATGGAGCAGAATCTCACGTATTCATTCCTCTCCTCCATGGTCAGCTTCGAAACATCTATGCTTGCAAGGATATCTGAAAGCTCTTCCTGCATATCATTATCGAAATAAAACCGCAGAAGAGACGTCAGCAGTCCTTCTTTGAACTTCCGTCCGAAAAGGGATGACCCGGTAATAGCCCTCACGTATCTGACATTCTTTTCGTCTATTGAAATATAGCTTCTTCCCTTCTCGGAAAGTGCGACCCATAATCCCGGATCATCGGTTTCCGGGAAATCAGTATCCTCAAGATAATCAAGGATACGTACAAGCTTTATATCATCGAAGGATACATATTTCCCGCCATAACGTCTGCCGGAGGAATCCTCAAAAAAGAGCTGGTAATCATTATCATATATACTGACATAGGCCCGTCCGTTCTTTACAGATACAGTCGTTTCATCATTAAAGGCATCCTCCACTACCGTAACGGATCTGATTCCCGGATCCCCTACCACTATCATATGCACAAATCCGTTACGTATGACTGCCTTCTCCAGATTTATCTTATCTGCCTGGTCAAGACCCTCAACGTCTCTGAAGAAATCAAGATGATCGGTGATTATCGCCAGGTTTTCATCCATATGTCCTGCCAGAAGCTCACCGGCGGCAAAACTCACACATGCCTCCCTGCATAGTGCCAGATACGACTTCGCCTCTTCCTCGTTCACTATCATATTGGCATACACATATGATCTGAATACCGGCGGCAGATCATTTTTCATACTGTAGTACAGAAGGACATTTTTAGGCAGAAGGCCGGAGCTTCCCGGATTCATCGTATACAGGTAGTAATCATATAGATTGGTCACTCCTATATCTTTTTCCACAGCCTTCTTAAAATATTCAAAATGATTTCTGTCTGTTATCCCGTTTCTTATCAGATATGAGCATATGGAAGCAAGCATTTCATTATCTTTGAATTCATTATAATATGCTCCCATTATCCTTATTAGTCTTTGGTCATATCCTCTCATTCTCTGGGATAATATTGACACCTGATCAGCCAGCTCTTTCTTCAGAAGGCCATGCTTCACAGCAAATAAGAGCACGTTGATCTCAAATTCAGAGAGCTTTCTCACAAGAGACGGCTCGTGGGAAAGCACACTGTAAGCTTCAAGATACATGACCGGACTTCTGACGCCCAGTTCCACAAGCTCCTCTATCAGCGAACGTTCGCGTTCAGGGGACATTTTTATCGTCTCATCCAGATATATAAGGATCCAGAGTATCCGCCAGGAGCCTGCTGAACGGTTATAAATATCCCATACCTGAGTCACTGCTTCCCTGAGCTCTGCCGGATCCTGGCTGCACATTGCTCTCAGATATATATAGTATGCTGTGAGTTCATCGGAAAAGCTTCGGTTATCCATCTCTCTTTCGACAGCAGACAGTACGATATCAGCCTCGCTGTATCTGCCCGAGGCCAAAAGAAGCTGTGCCTGCATCAGCCGGTATTCTGGATCGTTCCTGTCAGATACAAGTATTTTCTCTATGAGTTTATTTGAACGTGCAACCCACTCCTCTCCCGAAATATCTCCAATCCTGAAATTAATGAATTCCTTCATAAGCTTCAGTATAGTGGACTTTCTGGCTCTTTCCCTGTTCTTCCTTGTCCTGTCCTCACTGCTCATATCCACAAACACCGGAATGGATACATTACTGTGCAGCGATGAAAGCTCGATCCTGCCAAAATTATGACCTGCATGCAGCCTGTCTTTTAGTATCCTGAAGCTTATCTCTGCAAAATTACCTTCAAAATCCGACATGTCATAGGTATTCTTTTCAAGTTCTATGAAATCGTCAGTGCTGTAAAGTCTGAAGCCGGGATATCCCCAGCCGCTTTTACGCACCATGACTGATATTTCCCTGTCCTCATATACATCCTTCTCCATTACACTGCCCTCGGCAAAGTTCAAAAGGACAGGCGTCTTCTTTCCCGTTTCCACGAGAAATTCTTCTACCCCTTCATAGCTTCGCTCCTGATCCGAACAGGCGCTGAAAGCTCTGTATTTGAAAAAAATATCTCTTTCTCCGTCTTCGAATATCCTTCTGGCATCGGCAGTATAGAAAAGATTTACTGCTTCCTCATAATCTTCCATAGCAAGATTGGTGAAATGGAACAGATTCCTGACGGGTCCCGAGGAGGATTTGATTTCATCCCTTATTATGCTCAGAGTGACAGGTATCCTGTCTTCACCCTGATCGGATACAATGGATATAAAGCCTTTATATACAGTCCCCGGGTCAAAGCCATGTGATGATATCTCATATTCAATACTAAGTCCATCAGACGGAAGCATCCCGTTATAGTCCGTCAGCGAAAGACGTATCCTTCTGTGTGAGCATCTCATAATGAAAGCTATATGTGAGATGTTCCTCTTGCCTTCCTGCGCATCAATAATAAAGGAACCTACAACCGTGCTTCCCGCAATGCATGTTTCCTCTATTCTTTTAACGCTCAAAGACAGGCTCAAGTGTAGGCCTCCTCTATAAGAGAAAGAAGTCTGTCATCATCTTCCTTTTTCATAAAGCAGAAGCGTATGTAATCCATTTCAAGGCCTCTGTAGTCCCCGCAGTTTCTTATCATCATCCTTTTCCTCAAAGCCATGTCAAAAAGCTCTGCTGCGGAAGGTCCTCTCCCAGGGAGATGCACAAGGACAAAATTGGCTCTGGGATATATATAGCTGATACCCAGATCCTTCAGGTCATCAAGCTTCCTGCAGACTCTGTCCCTCTCGGCTGACATGTAGTTCTTCGCATTGCTGATATATTCCCTGTCCGACAGCATCAGTATCGCCGCCTCTGCCGACAGGGAGCTCACGGACCACGGATCCTTGTTTTCCTCTATAGCCCTCATGAGCTTTTCATCGGATGAAAGTGCATATCCAAGTCTTAGTCCCGGAGCGCAGAAAAACTTTGACATGCTCCTTATAATGAACAGACAGTGATAGCTCTTTATAAGAGAGGTGGCATCATACTCTTCATCTGCGAAATCGACATATGTCTCATCGACGACACACAGAACACCTAGCTTCTCACATTCTCTCAGGACTTTCTCAAGCTCAGCGGCTTTGATCGCTGTTCCTGTAGGGTTTACGGGATTGCATATCATCAGTATATCAAAATCTGAAGACAGGGAAGATATAAGAGCATCGGTATCAAATTCAAAACCATTCTCTTCTTTAAGCTCATAATGAGCCGCCCTTCCTCCGGCAATGAGAACATTCCTTTCGTATTCCGCATAAGCCGGAGCTACTATCAGCACATAAGGTTCTCTTACATGCTTAATGACAGCACTGATCAGTTCTGAAGATCCGCTTCCCACCATTATGCTGCTACAGTCTGCTTTACAGTATTCGCCTACTGCCATGCGAAGCCTCTTATAATCCCTCTCCGGATATCTCTCTACACAGCCAAGTTTCTGACCTATACCGCTAAGGTATCTGTCCGGCAGTCCCATTGGACTTACATTTGCAGCAAATGATACTATCTCAGAGGCCGGGATACCGTAACGTTCTTCAATTTTCTCTATATCTGATCCGTGAAATGCTTCTTTCACTATTTTTTCCTCCAGGTACTGGGAGAGAAAAGAAGTAGCAGCGGATACAGCTCAAGTCTTCCCGCAAGCATATCAAATGCAAGAATATACTTGGACAGGACCGAAAAGCCGCTGAAATTCCCTGTCGGTCCTATCACAGAAAGACCCGGTCCTATATTATTCAGAGTAGCTGCAACAGCAGTGAAATTCGTTTCAAAGTCAAAGCCGTCAATGCTTACTATGAGAACAGAGATTATAAGAACAAGCACATAAGCTACGAGATAAATCATTACACCGCTCACCGTCTCATCCTTTACTTTTCTCCCATCCATATAGACATTCTTTACAAGTCTGGGATGAATGAAATGTCTGAGCTCTCTCATATAGGCCCTGATCATAATGATCACTCTCGAAACCTTGAATCCGCCTCCTGTAGAGCCGGCACACGCCCCTATAAACATCAGACATACAATAAGGCTCTTTGAAAAACCTGGCCATTTATCAAAATCTGCTGTCGAAAACCCTGTAGTGGTGATGATGGAGCTCACCTGAAAAAACGAGCGTATAAATGCGTCAGAAAACCCTTCAAACATATGCCAGGCATTTATCATGATCAATATCGTGGAAGCTGCCACTATACCGAGATAAGTCTTTACTTCGACCATGTTTAACGCGGTCTTCAGGCTTCTCCTTATCAGAAGGAAGAAATAAAAGTTAAAGTTGATGCCGAACATTACCATAAAGACGGAAATGATCAGCTGCTGCGCATATGTATATCCTGCAATCGAGTCGTTCCTTATCCCGAATCCTCCTGTACCTGCTGTCCCGAAAGTCAGTGTAACGGAATCAAAAAGCGGCATGCCCGATATGAGAAGAATGATGATCTGCAGCATTGTCATCCCGAAGTATATGGAATAAAGGATCTTCGCAGACTTTCCAAGCTTGGGAACAAGCTTGCCGACATCGGGTCCGGGAGATTCAGATCTCATAAGGTGCATATTGTGTGCTCCTGTCATGGGAAGAATGGCCAGCATGAAGACAAAGACTCCCATGCCTCCTATCCAGTGAGTAAGGCTTCTCCAGAAAAGCGAGCAATGAGAAATGCATTCCACATCGGAAAGGATACTGGATCCCGTGGTCGTAAACCCGGACACGGTCTCAAAGAAAGCATCAGTAAAATCAGGTATCTCTCCGGTGATCACAAAAGGCAGGCATCCTGTCACGGACATAATTATCCAGCCCAGTGCTACCGAGATGAAACCCTCCTTCGCATAATAGGTCTGCCTTTCGACTTTCTTTATGCATATAAGACGTCCTATAAGGATACAGATCACAGCTGCTGCGAAATATACGACACCTTCCTTTTCCCTGTAAAAAAGTGATACAATTGCCGGAGCAAGAAACAGAACTCCCTCTATCTCTATAAGCTTTCCCAGAATGAAGAAAATGCTGGCAAAGTTCATTTTACTACCTCCGGAATCATGTGATCAGTTTTCATTTTATCCTTCTCCTAATTCGTGAGTATATCTGTTATATCATTAAGTCCCTGATGGGTGGTGACTATCACGACCCTGTCGCCTACTGTTATCTTACTGGCACCTCTGGGATACATTATATTATTTCTCCTTCTGATACAGGCAACTATCAGATCATCCCTCAGATGCAGCTCCTGTAATGGGATATCGGTAACTTCAGATGCTTCTCTTATTACAAACTCCAGTGCTTCGGCCTTACCGTCAAGTATATTGACCAGTGTCTCCACCTGACTTCTCCCCTGGGAATTCTCCATTGCCCTGACAGTAGCGGTAACTATGTCTGCCACAATGCTTCTGGCATGAACCAGAGTACCGATATCGATCTCCTCCACGATGGCATCAAACATGATTCGGTTCACCTTGGTGATGATCTTTGCCCTGCTGTTGTGCTTTTTGGCATAGAGGGCAAGAAGTATGTTTTCTTCATCAATATTCGTAAGTGCCGCTACTGACTGCGCCCTTTCAAGTCCTTCCTCCAGTACCACGGTTTCATCGGTTCCGTCTCCGTTTATTATTGTGGCAGCCTCTCCGAGAGTCTCTTCCAGCTCCAGGCATCTCGCCCTGTCCTTTTCTATTATCTTTACCGCTATACCTGTGTCTATAAGCTCCCGTCCCAGATAATATGCCAGCTTTCCGCCGCCTATGATCATCGTATCCTTTACGGCATTTGTCTCAATATGGATAGCCTTAAAGAAATTGGTGGCATTTAAGGGAGAAGCAATAAATGAAACTCTGTCTCCCTTCGTAAGAACGGTGGAGCCGTTTGGGATTATCACTTCATCTTCTCTTTCAATGGCACATATCTGTACTGAATTCCTGATCTCCTGAGGAAGCTCCATTATCTTTTTTCCGGCCAGAATGGAATTTTCGTCCATTCTGAATTTGAGAAGATCCACTCTTCCTCCTGATAGGGTGTCGATCTTCATCGCGGAAGGGAATCTCAGTATACGTGCTATCTCCCTGGCGGCTGCTCTTTCGGGATTTATCACCATGGTCAGTCCGAGCTCTTCTCTGAAAAAGCTTACTTCATCAAGATAGATCGGATTTCTTACCCTGACTATGGTCTTGATGTTCTTATTTGACTTTTTAGCTATCAGACAGCACAGCATATTAATCTCATCAGACTCTGTCGTGGCTATCAGTACCTCAGCCATTTGGATCCCCGCCTCCTGCTGGACACTCAGTGAAGCACCGTTGCCAGTAACTCCTATGATGTCTGCAGCATTTGCAAGCTGGTCTACTACATCCTGATCCGTATCGATTATGGATATGTTGTGATTCTCCTTAGACAGTGTCATGACAAGAGCCGCTCCGACCTTGCCGCATCCTACGATAACAATATTCATGCCGATATCTCCCGTCCTGTATATAATTGATAGTATTTTCCTTTAAGTGCCAGCAGCTCCTCATGCGTTCCCCGCTCTATTATCCTTCCCTGCTCGAGCACCATTATGCAGTCCGAATTTCTGACCGTGGAAAGCCTGTGGGCAATGACAAATGTCGTTCTGCCTTCCATGAGAGCGTCCATACCGTCCTGTATTATCTTCTCGGTCCGGGTGTCTATGGAGCTCGTCGCTTCATCCAGGATCAGTACCGGGGGATTCGCTATAGCTGCCCTGGCTATTGCCAGAAGCTGTCGCTGTCCCATTGAAAGATTCGCTCCGTCCCCTTTTATAACTGTATCATATCCCTGAGGAAGCCTTTTTATAAAGTGATTTGCATTGGCAAGCCTTGCAGCTCTTACGATCTCCGCATCCGTAGCATCAAGTTTGCCGTATCTGATATTCTCTTTTATGGTGCCGGTGAAGAGATGTGTATCCTGAAGCACCATGCCGAGTGATCTTCTGAGATCCGACTTCTTTATTTTATTCACATTAATGCCGTCATATCTTATCTTGCCATCCTGAATGTCATAAAATCTGTTTATCAGGTTCGTCACGGTGGTCTTGCCTGCTCCTGTAGAGCCTACAAAAGCTATCTTCTGCCCGGGCTTTGCAAACAGTTCGATATCATGCAGCACTATCTTATCATCAGTATAACCGAAATCGACCTCATGCATCTCAATATCCCCCCTGAGGAGGGTATAGTCAGTGGTACCGCTGTCTTTATGATAATGCTCCCATGCCCAGACACCGGTACGGCGCTCTGAAGGCGTGATCGTCCCGTCTTCAGATACTATGGCGTTGGTAAGAGTCACATATCCGTCATCTTTTTCTGACTCTTCGTCCAGAAGCGCAAATATCCTCTCGGCACCTGCAAGCGCCATCAGTACGGAATTAAACTGCATCGATATCTGATTTATTGGCATGTTGAAGCTCCTGTTAAAGGTCAGGAAGCTGGCGAGTCCTCCTATAGTAAGTCCCGTGACGCCGCTGAGCGCCAGCGCTCCTCCTGCTGATGCACAGAGTACATAGCTCACATTTCCAAGCTGCATATTGACGGGACCGAGTATATTGGCAAATTTGTTTGCATTGTATGCTTTATCAAAAAGTGCCCGGTTCTTCTCATCAAATTCCCTTACGGACTCATCCTCGTGGTTGAAGATCTTAATGACCTTCTGTCCGGTCATCATCTCTTCGATATATCCATTCAGCTCGCCAAGGCTCTTTTGCTGTCCGATAAAGTTTGCCCCCGATCTCTTTCCCAGAAATCCGGTGAAAAAGATCATGATACATACCATAAATACAGTAAGAGCCGTAAGAGGGATGCTTAAAACCACCATGCTGATAAAAACAGATACTATCGTGATAAGGCTCTGCAGGAACTGAGGAAGTGCCTGCGAGAGCATCT
>JAEEGL010891030.1_pt1 | contig 10600 bp, 11 predicted proteins | sample 9134231 | NCBI WGS metagenome assembly JAEEGL01 (sample SAMN16246548, study PRJNA631951) | gut metagenome | biome: gut microbiome; feature: rumen; material: fiber-attached | host: Bos | place: Iran: Karaj | collected 2018-10 | reverse complement strand
TTTCTCATGCAAAAAACCTCCGATTCTTATTGGTATTATTGTAACACAACACGGCGTAAAGTCAACCGAAAACGTCCAAAAAGTTTTAGACCGAACGCTTGAAAAGTCCGGAGCTAAAGTATATAATCGAAAAAAAGCCAAGGAGAACGACATGCAGTATCCAAGCGACATAGAGATCGCCCAAAGCGCCCAAATGCGGCCCATAAGCGAGATCGCGGCGAAAATAGGGATCCCGGAAGATGCACTTGAGCACTACGGAAAATATAAAGCCAAAATCGATGTCGGCAAACTTGATGAGAACAGGCACAGCCTTGGGAAACTTGTGCTCGTTACCGCGATAACGCCCACCGCAGCGGGAGAAGGCAAGACAACCACCAGCGTGGGGCTTGCCGACGGTCTGAGCTTCATAGGAAAGCGTGCCGCGGCGGCGCTCAGGGAACCCAGCCTGGGACCGGTGTTCGGAGTGAAAGGCGGCGCGGCGGGCGGCGGACGCTCGCAGCTGCTTCCGATGGAAGACATCAACCTGCACTTTACGGGAGATTTCCATGCCATAGGCGCGGCAAACAACCTTTTGGCCGCGATGGTGGATAACCACATCCAGCAGGGAAATCTGCTGAACATTGACCCCCGGCGCATTTGCTGGAGGCGTGCGGTGGATATGAACGACCGTCAGCTCAGAAGCATCATAAGCGGGCTTGGCGGCAAGGCTAACGGCGTGCCCAGGGAAGATGGTTTTGACATCACCGTGGCTTCCGAAGTGATGGCGGTATTGTGCCTTGCAGATTCGCTTATTGACCTGAAAGCGCGCCTGGGACGCATGGTGGTCGCGTACACATATGACTCCAAACCCGTCACCTGCGCGGATATAAAGGCAGACGGCGCAATGTGCGTGCTGCTTAAAGACGCGATAAAACCCAACCTGGTGCAGACTATCGAGGGCACGCCCGCGTTCGTGCACGGCGGTCCTTTTGCCAACATAGCCCACGGATGCTCGTCCGTCATAGCCACGAAACTGGCGATGAGCGTCGCGGATTACACGGTCACGGAGGCAGGCTTCGGCGCGGACCTCGGTGCGGAAAAGTTCCTGGACATAAAGTGCCGGACAGCGGGCATAAGACCCGACGCGGTAGTGATAGTTGCGACAGTGCGCGCGCTCAAGCTGCACGGCGGCGCGGACAAAAAGCTGCTGGCGGAAGAAAGCGTGGAAGCTATGGCAAAGGGCTTTCCGAATCTGCTCAGGCATTACGGTAACATAACCAATGTATACGGGCTGAACGCCGTGGTGTCGATCAACAGATTTCCTACCGACACAGAAAGCGAGCTAAGCGAGCTTATGCGCCTGTGCGGGGAAAACGGCATAAAGGCTGTGGAGTGCGAGTGCTGGGCCAAAGGCGGTGAAGGAGCAAAGGCGCTGGCTGAGGAAGTCGTCCGCCTGTGCGAAAAGGACGGGTCCGGCTTTAACTTCGCCTATGACGACGATATGCCCGTCGGGGAAAAGCTTAACGCGCTCGTCACGAAGATCTACGGCGGGGACAAAGTTGAATTTACCGCAGATGCGCTCAAGCAGCTGAAGGAGATAAAAAAGCTCGGATATGACCGCCTGCCGGTATGCGTCGCAAAGACGCAGTATTCTTTCAGCGACGATCCCGCAAAGCTGGGCGCGCCGGAACATTTTAACGTGACGGTGCGGCAGCTTAAACTGTCGCTCGGCGCGGGCTTCGTGGTGGCGCTTACGGGCGAGATCATGACTATGCCGGGGCTTCCCAAGGTGCCCGCCGCGGAAAAGATAGATATAGACGAGACGGGAAAGATAACCGGGCTGTTTTAGAAAAACACATCATTTACCGAGCGGGGTATTGAAAACCGCGGCGGACTGTGATATAATCTAATAAACCATTTAGGGAGGATTTTATAATGGCATACAAAATCAGTGACGCTTGTGTATCCTGCGGCGCCTGCGCGGCCAACTGCCCCGTAGAAGCCATCACCGAGGGTGACGGACAGTACGTTATCGATCCCGAGAAGTGCATCTCCTGCGGCGCCTGCGCCGAGAACTGCCCGGTAGGAGCTCCCGCTGAGGAATAAGCTTTATACCCGAGCAATAACAAACGCCGTGTCTCCTGCCTGTGACGAACGGGCAGGGGACATTTTTTTTTATCGGATAACGTTACAGAGTTATTTTTTAATCAAGTATATAGCGTTCTTTACGTGTATATGCTATAATATGAAAAGAAATGTGCTAAAAGGAGCCTGCGATGAGCGAAAAGAACCGTTACAGCAACACAACCACAAGAAGGACGCCTGCGGCGAGAACATCAGCCTCAAGGCCTTCTTCCGCGAGGACCAATGCGTCAAGGACTGCGAGAGGTTCGTACAACGGCGCGGCGCGTCCTGTGCAGCGAAAGGGCAGGCGCAGGAAAACGCTGTTCGGGATCGACATAGAAACGCTGCTGGCGCTCGCGCTCATAGTGGTGATACTTGCCGGCATAATCACGCTGAGTGTGATTGGAATAAAGAAGCTCATTAAAAACAACACCACGGTCGTCAATTACGAGGTAAGCGCGAATATCACCCCCGAAGAGACGCCGGTGCCCGAAAACTATTACACTACGCCGGAACCCACACAGGCAGTTTCGAACCAGGACGGTTACGTTGTAACAGCTCCCACTTCGACGCCCTATGTTGCCAGCGTTTCGGGCCTTAGATCGGCCAGGATTCGCACGGTTGGCGACTTTGTAATGAGCAAGAACATGCTGTCCAGCGGCAAAAACTACGCTTCCTCCAATGGCACCAGGTATCCTTACAGCTTTATGGGCATGCTCAGTCAGATATCGACTGTGATGCAGAACGCGGACTTTACAGTAGCCAACGTGGACGGCTCCATGGGCGGCAAGTCCCACTATAAATACGGTTACAGCGGCTATCCCCAGTTCAATACGCCCGAATATCTTATGCTTGACCTGGTCGACTGCGGCGTCGACATGCTCACCCTTGCCAACAACCACATGCTGGACGGCTGGTACGACGGTCTTATCGACGAGATCAACAACTGCGACAAGGCGGGGCTCAAGCATGTGGGCGCGAACCGTTCCGCAGAGGAAAAAGCCAAGCCTGTCATATTCGAGATCAACAACATAAAAGTCGGATTCATGAACTATACGATGGACCTTAACAGCATGGACAAGCAGTCTGCGCTCGACCCGAGAGCCCTCCAGTTTGCCGTGAATGCCGTTAAGAACTCCAACGCCAACAACGACGCCAAAGCCCTTAGGGAAGCCGGTGCGGACGTGATCGTGTGCTATATGCACTGGGGCGCCGAGTATTATTCGACGCCGAACGACAACCAGAAAAAGCTGGCAACCAACCTTGTTAAGGCGGGTGTGGATATAATCGTTGGCGGACATCCACACGTGGTGCAGAAGGCGGAGTGGCTGAGCGGCACGAACCAGTTCGGCGAAATGCAGAAGACGCTGTGCGTGTACTCCCTGGGCAATTTCCTGTCCGAGCATGACTGGGTAAACAACAAGAACACCGGTGAACGCGTGGCCTGCAACGGCGGAATAATATTCGATTTCACCATACAGGAAAAGGCTGACGGGTCCTTTGAGATCGTCGCGCCGGAATACCTGCCGGTCTATGTGTGGAAGACCGCCGATAATTATATCGTTCTCAACGCCGCTTCTTACGTGCAGAACGGCACCAAGCCCAGCGGCATGACCAGCGCCCAGTATCAGGATATGGTGGACAGCTACAACTTCCAGGTCAAGGTCATGTCTACGGGCGTGGGTTCCATAGTCACCAGGTAAATGAAACAAAAGACTATTCTAAGGTGCGAGTGGGAAGGCATCCATTCGCGCCTGTATGCTGAAAAGAGGTTTTGTGTTCACGGCGTCAGCGGCATAGCGGGTCTTATGCACATGGAAGCGGCGGATGATTTTCGGGTGTCTGTCGGTCCAAGACGGGTAAAGATCACGTCAAACGGCTACGAGTGGCTGCAGATCGCGCCTCAAGGCAAAAACGTCTGGGCTACGGTGATGTTTGACTCAAGCGGAATCATAAGCGAATGCTATTTCGATATAACCCTGGAAAACAGGCTGTCGGATGGCGGACAGTCGGGCTTCACGGATCTGTATCTGGACGTGGTAATCGCGCCCGGAGACAAAAATGTGTATGTGCTTGACGGGGACGAGCTGGATAATGCGTTTGGAACCGGAGAGATAAGCAAAGCCCAAATGGAAACAGCATACGCGGCGAGGGACGAACTGCTGGCGTTCATCGCTGCTCATAAAACCGAGTTTTTTGATTGGTGCTCCGTGACCAGAAACGAATTGTGCAGAGCGCTGAAGAAAGTTGAGATAATATGATAAACACGGTCATGCTGGACTGCGGCGGCGTAGTCACGTATCCTCTGACGGGAGAATGGATGATGGCTCCCGGGCTGGACGAATTAAAAAAGAAGTATAATTTCACTATAGACGAAGCGCAGGCCAGGGAAGGGCTCAGGCGGCATATCCATTTTGTTGACGAAGGGCAGCTTATCACCGGCTTCAGGCACGAACTTGAGTGCCGTGTCCGTTTCACGAATGCCATGGCAGAACACCTGGGCGTGAAACTGGACGAGGCAGACGTCATGAATATGGTCAATTTCCAGACTTATGATGACAGCAAGTACCAACTGTATGAGGACTCGGTTTCCGGCGTAAACCGCTTGAGCGAAAAATACCGGGTGGGTTTTGTCTCCAATGCCATGCCGTCCATGATACGCGCGCTCATAAACACCGGGCTGTGCGACCGGCTGTCCTTTTTTACCGTAAGCTGCATGATCGGCTGCCAGAAGCCTGATAAGGGCATATTCATGAAGGCGCTGGAAGAAGCCGAAGCGAAACCGGAGGACTGCGTGTTTGTGGAAGACATAGGCGCCAACCTGTTTGCCGCAGGGCGTCTGGGAATACGCCAGATAAGGATGGTCCGCGATCATTACCTGACCTGGCCGCTGCCGGAATTCGAGTGGCACGGCGCTGTCGCCCATAACCTTGAGGAAGTGGAACGGCTGGTGGACGCCCATAACCGGGGCGAAAAGGAAATCCCCCTGTGCACAGAATAGAACAACGCCCCCAAGCGGAAGGCAGGGTATGTGCCTTTACCGGACACAGACCCTCGAAATACCCGTACCTGGCTCTGGAAGACAGCGAAGCCTACCGGCGTATGGAAGCGGAGGTGCTTTCGCATATCCTGAAACTGTCCGGTGAAGGGTATTCCCATTTCGTATGCGGCGGAGCGCTGGGAGCGGACCTGCTCTGCGAAAAGCAGGTGCTCGCTTTAAGGGCGATCCGGCCTCATGTCACGCTGGAACTGGCGCTGCCCTGCCCGGAGCATTCTGCCCACTGGACTGAAAAAGACAAACGGGCGCTTGAGCAGATAATTGACGAGGCGGATATTATCACGACCGTGTGCCCAATGTATACCCAATTCTGTATGAACGAGCGCAATAAGTATATGGTGGAAAAGTGCGATACGCTGGTAGCCATATACGACGGAACGCGGGGAGGCACGCAGAACACGCTGAATATGGCGCTGGATGCGGGCAGACACGGCGCAATAATCAGCCCAAAGGATTTCACGCTGACGGAATTCTGAGCGTTTGGAAATAACTTCTTTCAATTGATAAAAAAGAGCTTGACAATGCGTCTGCATGCGAGTATAATAAATCAAGTTGCCAAACGTAGGGGCATGGTGTAATGGTAACACGTGGGTCTCCAAAACCTTTGTTGAGGGTTCGAATCCTTCTGCCCCTGTGATAGTCGGTCTTATGACCGACTTTTTTCATTCTCTTGATACCAATGAGTGACTATCTCATTTCATTGTTCTTGCTTTGGATAGAGTATCTGTGGAAAAATGAATTAATGGAGAAAAACATGAAGCAGCTCATTTTAAAACACAAAGCAGTTACGATACTGCTTGGATTGATATTAATAATCCTATTATATGAAACATGTTACGGCATTTACCTGGTATTTCATTTTTCGCTTACGGTTGATGACATAGAGACTCACTCTGCGATAACGGGGCGGGAGTATTACGGAACTGAGATCACAGACATTAAAACACATACCGATTTTTTTGGCGATGACAGAGGTACGGAACTGTACATTTTTCTAAGAGAAGATGCTGTATTTGACGACAACCCTGATTATGACGATCCTGTATATAAAAAGCTGCTATATTCTGAAAAATGGACAAGCAGTCTGGACGTGTTTGGACCGTATTTCTTTGAACAGCTGCATACTCAGGGCGTGGAACGGGAACACTTGATTTCATGTGGAATACACTACAAAAGTATAGAGATAATAAATGGTATTACTCAGCAGGATGTTATGTGGATGCCGCTTCGCGACACCTACGACGGTTATTCAAATGTGTTGATATATACATCCATGACGGACTGGATCGTGAAGGTACCAAATAAAAACAGACTGATTGGCAAACATTGACATAGTTACGAACAGTATGGATGAATCATTAATAGTATTATACGATATTTCTGATTAATCAAAACAAATCACTTCGATGCAGCTCGCATAGAAAATGCGGGCGCCCATTATTCGGGTAGAGATAATTGTCAAATTCTTGAGAGCCTACTTCCAAGAGGTTTTGAATCTCGGATTGAGTAAGGAAAACGGGTTGAAGAATAACTATTTTGTAGTCCGGATCGAGCTCGAAAAATGCGAAACCAACATCTTCCATAATCATAGGCAGTTCAATGTATGCGCCGGCCATTTCATCTCCATCATATGTTTCCCACTCAATGCTGTGACCAAAAGTCAAAAAACTATTATCTAACTGAGGATAATGCGCAACTTGGAGTAAGTGTCTTGCATATGCCACAGCTGTGTTATAGTCGCTTAAATCTTCCGATTTGTCAATGAATATGATATATTCATTTCTGTCTCCGTATTGGTTGCCAAAAGGGTAATAACCGTTAATTGGCATACGGAAGTCACTCGCACCCATCGTTATCATCTTCCAGTATGGTAGATTTTTTGTGGGTTTGTATAAAAGGATATCGACATGGAGAGGGAAATTGAGCGTAGAGTGAATAACCAAACTATCGCTCTGGCCAAGATATGCGTCGCAATGTACGGTGAATTTGTCCATCTGTTCTTTTGTCAGTGCGTGCCCATATAAACACATCCCGAATATGCAAGATAATAATAGAATTAAAGAAATGATCTTTTTCATGAGATAGACTCCGTATAGGCAGAAGACAAATATATGTGACATTTGGAGTAACACAATTTAGTATAATAAGTTTCTTTGTGAATGTCAATGCTTGCTGTTCTCAGTATTGGACGGATAAAGAGATATTTCAACTGCATTTCTATGAGGTCATTAATGGGAAGTTTTTTTGTATATGTGTTGACGCTGGCCGGTATTTAATGTAAAATATTTATGAAGAGATCTGCTTTTTTATTGTATTCTGCGGCACAATGCCTTAGGGGGCTTTATGTATCTTGCGGTAGACGGCGGCGGCAGTAAGATAGCGGCGGTATTGTACACGGGCGATATGCGTTTGGTGTGCAAAGCGCGGTCCGGGGGAGTGAACATCACGCAAAACTCTCCGGACGATATTGCCGCGCACATAAAGGACTGCGTCTCTCAGCTTAAGCCATATCTGACAGAACCCGTTCTGGTGGACGAGGTCTTTATCGGAGACCGTGTACGCTTTGAAACAGAGCTGCGCGCAGCTGCGGAAGTGGAGAGCATACGGCAGTTGTCGGAGCCGGTCGCGGGGCTGTTTGCGGGAGCCTGCCGGAAAGACGGTCTGCTCGCGCTTGCCGGTACGGGTTCCGATGTGTTTATAATAAGAGACGGAAAAGTCGTCGGCAGCGTCGGCGGCTGGGGTCCCGTGCTGGGCGACCAGGGCAGCGGAGTATGGATAGGGCTTCAGGCGATGAGGGCAGTGTGCCGCCAGTCCAACGGATGGGGAGAAAAGACCATGCTTATGGAGCTGCTCAGCGAATTTTACGGCGCTCCGCTTGACAAGTATCCGCCGCCTTATGTGGTCAAGTCACCTGCTCCGTATGCCATGGCGGCAAAGCTGGTCCCGCTTGTTGGCAAAGCGGCGCACGCGGGAGACAAAATCGCGCTGGACATATTAAGGCGCGCCGGCGAAGATATGGGCAGGCAGCTTGAAGCGCTGATAGCCCGTTTCGGGCCGACCGAGGAAAGGGAGATCATACAGTGCGGCGGCGCATGGAAGGCGCATCCGCTGATGCGGGAGAGCTGCCAGGCATATATGCGCCGTATAGACGAACGCTTCACGCTTAAACCGCCCTGCTTCGAGCACGTGCTGGCAGGGCCGGCGCTTAGGCTGCTGGAGAATGGCATGAGCGAACAGGAAGTCAAGCTCACTCTGGCAGACAGGTTCCCGGACATGATAATCGATGCGGGAGGGTTATTTGCATGAACGGAATGGAAAAATACTTTAACAATCTGAAAACGGTGATAGAAAGCGTTCAGACTACTCAGTTTGGGAATATGGAACAGGCGGCGCAGCTCATGCGGCAGACGGTCAAAGACGGAGGGAACCTGTTTGCTTTTGGCTGCAGCCATGCGGGACTGCTGGCGCTGGAACTGTACTACCGCACGGGCGGGATGGCACTCATAAACCCCATCAAGGCGCCCGGACTTAACCTTGACGTAGATCCCGCCACGTTCACCAGCCAGATCGAACGCCTGCCGGAATACGGGAAGCTGATCTGCGACTTCAATCCTATAAAGCAAGGCGATACGGTCATTATCCATTCGGTTTCGGGAAGAAACACCGTCACGATAGATTTCGCCCTTCGCTGTCGGGAAAAAGGCGCGAAGATCATAGCCCTGACAAGTCTTGAAGCAGGGCGGCACAACCCGTCCCGCCATCCTTCCGGGAAGCTGCTCAAGGACTGTTCCGACATAGTCATAGACAACTGCGGCTGCCTGGGAGACGGGAGCGTGGCGCTGGAAGGCATACCGGAAAAGGTGGGTCCGACGTCCACGGCAGTAGGCGCGGCGATACTCAATTCGGTGATGGTAAGATGCGTGGAACTGCTGCTTGAGGACGGGCTGCTGCCGCCGGTATTCATGAGCGCGAATGTCGCGGGCGGCGATGCGCATAACGAGAAAATGCTCAAACAATACAAAGAACACATATTCTACATGGGACACTGAGGAGGTAATTATCATGCTGCTGGACCGTTACAACGAGGCTGTCGACCAACTGATCGCGAAGGTGCGCTCAACCCAGAGGGAGAACATCATCAAGGGCGGCGAAATGATCGCCGAAACGGTGGCAAACGGCGGAAATGTGTATCTTAGCGCAATTGCCCACCATGTGGAATACGATTCCATATACAGGGGCGGAGGACCGATCTTCTACAAGCATTTTTCCTGGAACATGAACGTTGAAAAGCAGGGCAGGCAGAGGGACAGGAGCGACCTGGACACTTCCACCTGGGGAATGGCGGCTTACGCGATCAAGCTCAGCGACATGCGCCCCGGGGATCTGCTGTTCGTGTCTTCTGTTTCAGGGCGCACGGTCAACGTGGTCGATCTGGCGTTCGAAGCGAAGAAAATGGGCATAAAAGTCGTTGCGTTCACATCCATGGAATACACCAAGTCTGTGGACGCGGTGCATCCTTCCGGGAAGAAACTGTATGAAATGGTGGATCTGGTGCTGGATAACTGTGCGCCGGCGGCAGAAGCAATGTTGGACGTGCCGGGCATAGAAGCGCGTTATGCGGCTGCCAGCGGCATCGCCAGCAACCTGATAATGTGGAGCATGACCAGCGTAGCGGTGGAAAAACTGCTGGAAAAAGGCATAACTCCCGGCATACTCAAGAGCGCCAATTTCCCGGGCGGTGCGGATTACAATCACACGGTAGTCGAGCCGGAATACCAGAAGCACGGCTGGTGATTTGGAGGGTTTGCAAATGACTCGTTTGTACAAATCGATACTGAACGTCAAAAGCGCGGATATCGGCCCGGAAAGCAGCCTTCCGCCGCTGTTCACGGTAAACACCCGCGATCCGGATATGCCGTCAGACCTGCCGGAAGAGGACGGGCTGTACCTGAAATACGAGTTTTTGAAGAGCATATTCCCGTACCGCTTTCAGGACAATTACAACCGTGAATACACTGGGAAACAGCCTGAGAGCGTGGTTCTGGAAAACGAGTATCTGAGAGCGGAATTCGTGCCGAGCCTGGGCGGCAAGCTGTGGAGCCTGTTCGACAAGGAAAAGGGCAGAGAGCTTTTGTTTAATAACCCAGTGGTGCGCCCCGCTTACCTGGCGACGCGCTCGGCGTGGTGTTCAGGCGGCGTGGAGTGGAACTGCGGCGTGCACGGGCATACGCCCTTTACCTGTTCGCCTGTATTTGCGGCGCGTCTGAGCCTTGCTGACGGCACGCCGGTGCTCAGGATGTATGAATTTGAGCGCATACGCGGCGTGGTATACCAGATGGACTTCTTCCTGCCCGAGGGCTCGAAACTGCTCTATGCGCGCATGAGAGTCGTGAACCCCGCCAGGCACGCCACGGCCATGTACTGGTGGAGCAATATCGC
>JAEEGL010349198.1_pt1 | contig 10600 bp, 11 predicted proteins | sample 9134231 | NCBI WGS metagenome assembly JAEEGL01 (sample SAMN16246548, study PRJNA631951) | gut metagenome | biome: gut microbiome; feature: rumen; material: fiber-attached | host: Bos | place: Iran: Karaj | collected 2018-10 | reverse complement strand
CATATCCTCTGCCTTTCCACCGCTGGGCAAATGCCGCAGCGGCAGCAGCCTGTTGTCTCTCTGTCTTCATCGATTGCACAGCTGTTGTTAGTGCACTGCTGACTTATCGGGATTTGTTACGGGCTAAGACTACGGGACCTCATGATACAGAAAAAGCGTGAACCGCCTTATCTACATCATGAGGCCCTAGGAAGCCCGTGTTACCAGATAAGTCATGTCCACGCCATACGACGCAGACATCAGTGACTAATCATCGGTAACACAATCATTGAAATTTCCTAGGTTTCATGATGTACCGAATAATCAGCTAATGCTGTTATTATTTTACCCACAAAAGTCACACCGGCGTTCACACTTGAACATCATGCCGATGATCAAGGGACAAAGGTACGAATAAGTGAGCACAATACAAAACAAAAAACGAAATAAATGCAGAAAATGCCTTAATTTAGGGCCGAAAAAAGCACAATGTACATAAATCTTGGGGTTTGGGACGCTTTTTATTAAGAAAATCAATTGATTTCCTTAATATCTGCTCTTTTTTTGCTAACTTTGTAAGCAAAATAAATAATAACTATTGTGACCTCAGATGAAGATTACTAATTATGGCTTATGCTTCTGGGCTGCTTTCCTGAAGATGGGCGCAAGACATGAAAATTCTCCAACTACCTCCTGAAGACTTAGGGGGTAGTTAAAGGGGGTCGTCACTGATTCCCAAATAATAATTAAATAAAAAGAAGATAATATGAAAAAAAATGAGAGGGCTAACACCCTTTCCAGCCTTTTCTATCCCAAATTTTGGAAGGATATAAAGGAACTTATACAGAAATGTGAAATGATAAGTGATTCGACGAAGGCCCTTGATTTTATGGAAATTGTCGATATAGAGTTTGTGTTTTCCAATGGTAATAAAAGAAAGGTGTATTGTGAGTTGATTCATGCCATCAAGAATGGATGGGTAAGGGTAGACCAGAAAAGACTGGCCACCTATCTGGCAGAGCATACTAATCTGGCTGACAATCCTCTTTTAGGAACCCGTATCAATACGATTATTCATTTCCTTAGCAGATACAAAATTCATTTTACATAATGCAACGATGGATCAGTCAACAAATAAACCTAAAGCAGACAGCGAGAAAGAACACAAGAAAAATTGGCGGGAGGAGTATGCCACCGTTGAGGAGATTAAGGATTTTCTGAGGGCTCACGTCTTTCTGCGGTATAACACGGTGAAACATCAGGTGGAGGTGCGGCTGCCGACACAGGATCCCTTCTGCTGTAACGAGGAGCTGGAGCAGTTTGTCACCGACGACTGGCAACTGATGGACAACCGTCTGTATAAAACCCTGCTGTCGGCGCATCAGACGGTGAAGCCTACTCGTGAGCGTGACTTTGAGCTGGTGCTGGGCTCGGGGTTCGTACCGGGCTATCATCCCTTTCAATACTATCTGAATCGTTTGCCCCCTTGGGACGGTCAGAACCACATCCTGCTCTTGGCAGCATCCGTCACCGTGAAGGGTGGGGTAGAGAAACAGCTGTTTTTTTACGAGTGCCTTAGGAAATGGCTCGTGGCAATGGTGGCCAGCTGGCTCGACGACGAGGTGGTAAACCAGACCATACTCGTGTTCATCGGCGAGCAGGGCCGTTATAAAACGACCTTTTTCAGTCATCTCCTGCCGCCCGAGCTGCGCAACTATTTCCGCATCAAGGTGAACTCCAGCAGAATGGGCAAGGACGACCTGATCGCGATGTCGCAATACGGACTGGTATGTTATGAGGAGCTCGACGTGATGCGGGCCTCTGAGGTGAATACGATGAAGTCGGTGGTGACCATGCCGTCAATTGACGAGCGGCGCCCCTTTGAGCGCTTTATGGAGCGTATGCCTCACGTAGCCTCGTTCTGCGGCACGGGCAACAACGTGCAGTTCCTCAATGATTCGACAGGTAACCGTCGCTGGTTGCCGTTCGAGGTGGAGCGCATTGAGAATCCTCGTGATTATCCATTCGACTATGAGGGCATCTATGCCGAGGCGTATGCACTCTATCGGCAGGGCTTCCGCTATTATTTCACGAAGGATGAGGAGGAAGTGCTGAAGGCGCACAACAAGACGTTCGAGACGCCGCATCCCGAACAGGAGGCTATTAGCAATTATTTCCGTCTGCCCAACGATCAGGAGCGTGGCGATTTCTATACGGCTACCGACATTCTGGGGAAGATCCCCTATAACCCTGCCGTACATCTGACCATCGAGAAGGTGGGCAGTGCGATGAAGGCCCTGGGCTTTGCTCAGCACCGTAGCAACGGCAGGCGGGGCTACCGTGTTGTGGTCTACAAGCCCGAGGAGATCGAGATGAACCGTCATAGGCTGGCGTATGATGCCACACTTGAGGATGATGATGACAGGGTCAGCAGGGACACCTGATTTGCAGAGATTCTCCCGCGTACCGCGCACACACACGGTACGCAGGAGAAACTTTATTATTTTAGTGACCCTAGTGACCCTGATAGATAAAAATATAAAAGTTTTAAGTTAAGCGTATATGAAAGCAATGTCGAAACAACAGTTAGCCGATTGTGCCGGTGTGAGTGTAAAGGTGCTGATGAACTGGTGTAAACCGTTTCACCATGAACTGGAGCGTATGGGATTGAAACGGAAGGACAGGATGCTCACGCCTGGTATGGTAAAACTCATCGCTGACAGGCTCTGCATCGATGTGGATGATTGCTAACGAGTCTGCTTTTTCGTGCCTCATCTGCTTTATTGTGCCTTGTCTGACCTAATGAGAAAATACCCTTTTAAAATGTGCTATCTTTGTACTCGGTAAGGGGTACAAGTGATAGGTACGGCATCTACAGGTGACAGAGATACCCTCAACGACTGACGCAGATAATCCCTATGGGGGTAAAGGAGATATCTGAACACGTTGGAAAGACTATCCGGATAGCTGAAAGGAGATATCAGGACAACCCAAAGATGACCACCTCACCGAAACCTGCCAATTTTTTAATTTAAATTTTAATTGTAAAATGAGTCAGAAGTACATTAAGACACAGAACAACAATCATCAGTCGGCCGCCTACGGCAAGTATTATGCCCAGGCCGTGTATGACAACAAGTTTATCGAGACCGAGGAGCTTGCCTCTTTCATCCAGACGCAGGCCTCAGTGAAGAAGTCGGATATCAAAGCCGTGCTCCAGGAGCTGGGCGAGGCGATGAAGCATTTCTTTGAGCTGGGTCAGAAAATCCACCTCGCAGGCATCGGCATCTTCAAGGTCGGTTTCTCCAGTATCGGTGTGAGCAAGAAGGAGGATTGCACCGCCTCTACCATCACCACCCGTCGCATCCTGTTCCAGCCTGAGACGGAACGCGTGGTAGTCGGTCAGGAGAAGAAGAACGACGGTTCCATCAAGCGTAAGTATGTGATCGCCAAGTCGCTGATCAAGGATGTGGAGTTTGAGGAGACCCACAACAACTCGATGAATATCGAGGGTGGCAATGCTCCTTCAAATGGTGGCAACACCAACCAGGGTGGAAACACGGGTGGTAACACCGGCAGCAATACTGGCGGTAATACTGGTGGCAATACAGGAGGCAACACTGGTGGTAATAACGGTGGCGGCGATGATTCGCCCATCGATGACGATTAATCCTCATGCAGGGGCGCCCTCCTGTCATCTCGACTAAGCGAAGCGCATGGAGAGATCTCATGAGATTTCTTGCGTCCCTCCGGTAGCAAGCGAGCAGAGCTCGAGCGCTCGACTACGCTCGAAATGACAGTTTAACTTAAAACATTTATCCTATGAGTAAAAAAGAGACAGCTAAGTTTATTGCGCAGATTATCGTGTCGATTGCCTCGGCAATCCTGACAGCACTCGGTGCGGTGTCTTGCACGATCATTTAAAAAGTGAGAGAGAAGATGAGAACCATCATGTTATTAGTTATTCATTGTTCGGCAGTGAAGCCCGACCAGACATCGTCGGCCGCTCAGATCGATACATGGCACCGCGAAGACCGACATTATAAGTTGGGTATCGGTTACCATTACGTGATTCGTCGTGACGGAACGATCGAGCCAGGTCGCCCGGAGTGGATGATCGGCGCCCACTGCCTCGTAAAAGGGCATCATTACAATACCCACTCCATCGGCATCTGCTACGAAGGGGGACTTGATGCCCGCGGTCAACCCGACGACACACGCACGGCTGAACAGAAAGCTACCATGCGGCGACTGCTCGAAGACCTGCACCGGCGTTACCCCCGTGCCCTAATCGTAGGGCATCGAGACCTCAGTCATGACCGCGACTGCCCGTGCTTCGATGCCGTGAAAGAATACGCTAACATGCAGCCTAAATGATAGTTTCTCCGCCTCTTGAGGGGGCGGAGATTTTTATTTTCAAGAAAAGTTTGGTAGTTAAAAAGAAAATTCTTACCTTTGCAAGCTGAAATGATTGACTTATGTCGAGACGATAGATATACTGTCATATCAGCCCTAACTAACCTTTATTAGCAATGCAGAACAAAAGAAGAGTAACCATACTCTCTGACAACCGAACCAAAAACCCTGAACGCTTCCAGACCGAGCACGGACTGGCAGTGCTCTATGAGGCTGGCGACATCACGTTGCTGCTCGATACAGGCGCCTCCGACCTGCTGTACCACAACGCAAAAGAACTGGATATCGACCTCGGCAACGTGGATCTCGTATTCCTGTCACACGGTCATGCCGACCACGTGGGTGGACTGGAGGCTTTCCTTAATCATAACTACATCGCCCGCATCGTGGTTTCGCCTGAGGCCATGAACGGCAGTTTCTTCTCCAAACGCGATCATCTGCACAGCATCACCACCGAGTGGCCTACGGCAGCTCGCCCCGGACGTACTATGCCCATCACGCAGAACCAGAAGATCCTAGCCCGTGCCGGCAAGAGCTTCGAGGAAGGCGGTGGCATCTATGTGATTGCCGACATCCCCCATAAGCACCCACAGCCGGAGGGCAACCATAACCTGTTTGTCAAGACAGGCGACGACCAGTATGAGCCCGATGATTTCCGCCATGAGCTGGCCCTCTATGCCGACGGTATGCTCTACACGGGCTGCGCCCACAGCGGACTGGAGAATATACTTGAGGCCTGCCCCTGGCCTGTTCACACGGTGATTGGCGGATTCCACCTGCTCGACCCGCACCTCTCCGACAGTTATGAACAACCGGAGGCTATCAAAGCACTTGCGCAGCGACTGGTAGAGCGGTATCCTAAGACCACTTTCTATACCAGTCACTGCACAGGTGATGCTGCCTTCCAGACGCTCAAAGCCGTCATGGGCGAGCAGCTGCAGCCTTTCTACTGCGGCTTACAGTTCTATCTCCCAACGTAAGACAGCACCATTGCGTCGTGCAGGATCAGCCCCCGGGAAGTCCATTGAATAAGGGCTGCCGGTAGTGGGACTCTTGCCGATATAACGATGGGTACGCATGGACATGAGCATGAACTCATGGTTCAGATAATCCTGCCACATAAAGACCTCAGCCTTCGATGCATCGGTAGTCAGGCGGACATCACCCGGGATGCCATAACCTGAGGTGAAGAGATAACGCCCGTCTTCGCACTGAAGGATCACCTTTCCCTGACCTTTGTCGATTACTTTGAAACGCGTCTGCGGACTATGATCTGAGGCATCTGTATCATAGAGCAGACCATGCGACAGTGCCACCATTGGTTTCTGTGTAGCCAGATTGATAATACGGATAGTCTTGCCATAAGGGATATTCCCACTACGGTCTGCCTGAGGTTCCTCTACAGTAAAATTGTCAAACTCGGCATAACCACCCTCCTTGCCCTTATGATTAAAAGCAAACAGAGCATAGCGCGAACCTTGGAACGAGATCAACTGATAACTGAGCAGCATCTCACGGCCAAGAGGCTGGAAATGAATGCCGTCGAGCGAATACTCATAGTGGGCACAATCATGATCGTAGTCGCCTACCATACGAAGCCACAGCTTCTCACCTTTCATCTCCCAATTTTTCACTTCTACCGTATCGTTGGTGGCTTGTTCAAAACAGCGCAGAATGGTCTGTTTTCCTTCCTTCACGATTCCTATCCATGAACAAGGTACATTGATATTGCCCAGACCTGCCACATCGCCATCTTTCATGCCTTTAGTATAAAGTTCGACAGTGGCTACAGATGTAGGACCAATAACTCGCTGAGTGAGGGTGTTACGAGCCCACATCAGCTGCTCGGCAGGCATAGACTGCAGGTGCAAGCGTCCATTCTTCAGGCTCCATCTGCTGTCATCGGGATTATGGTTCCACTGCCAGATGCGCCCTAAAGCCTTTGCATTAAAGTCATCACAGCGGTCATAGGGAGCATGAGATTCTACGTCGGCAATAGCAGGTTTGAGCCAGGTACGCGGGGCTCGGCCAAGGTTGCCTTCGAGGCCCAGCATAGGCCAGCCGTCTTTCCAGGTGATGGGTGCTAATGTCACTGTACGACCGATGGAATGGAAATCCATCATCAGCAATGCCCACCACTGTCCGTTCTGATCCTCAACGATACCACCCTGATGGATATTTGTGCAATCCGTTGCATCCTGATCGACCTCGGGGATATCAAACTTCGTGCCATCCTGACCAATACGATATTTCTCACCGCTTGGAATCCTAGTGATAGGAGCTGCATGATAGCCGAAAGTCTCGTCGGCAGTGATCGTGATGGTCTCGTAAGGTCCCCAGATGCTCTTGGAACGAGAACAGAGAGTACGGCCATTAGGTTTGTAATCGGTAGAGATGAGGTAATACATGCCGTTGATCTTATACATGTGATGCCCCTCGCCCACCGCATTGCCTTCGGGAATGATGGTGCGTTCCGTCTCCTCGATAGGACCACTCATGTCGGCTTTCAGTTCCGTACACTTAACCTCGCCGTAGCCATGAATGGCATAGATCTTACCATCGTCATCGAAAAGCACGGAGAGATCATAGATACGTCCTTGCATGTTATGATGCTTCCAGGGGCCTCGGATGTCCTTGCTGGTATAGCATTGCAGACCCTTGCCGTTGATATTGGTAAAGACATAGAACTGGCCGTTGGCATAACGGATGGCCGGCGCCCAGACACCTTGCCCATAAATCTCCTGATGATTCTTCAGCGAGAAGGCATCGTCGTCGAAGTCGAAACGGTCGAAGCAATAGCTGATATTCTCCCAGTTCACAAGATCTTTCGAATGCAAGATGACCAAGCCAGGCACTGTATGCATAGTAGTACCCGCCAGATAATAGTCATCACCCACACGAAGGATGTCGGGATCAGAGAACTCGTCATAGAAAAGCGGATTGGTAAAAGTGCCGTTGCCATTGTCGGCCGTCCATGACAGCCGCTGGGCCCGATTGCCCAGCGGCATCACGGCTATCATTAGTAGTAGTATGAACGATCTCATATTTGTCGGATTAATTTTCTATCTGCGGCCAGCCATCGGACGTCCAATGGATAGGACGCTGGATTAGGATTGAAGCGCCCTGATGAGCGATGCTGTAGCCGTGACAGATGAAGATGTCCTGACCATCCATCGTGTAGGCTGCACAATGACCTGCGGCCTCATACGCCTTCTTGTCACCCTTGAGAAAGAGCTTACCACCGCCATAGCGCATGTCGATGCCCTGAGGATCGAAATAAGGTCCCTCAACAGTCTTGCTACGCCCCACGGACACCTGATAGGTGCTTTTGCTGCCCTGACAGCAATAATCCCACGATACGAAGAGATAGTACCAACCATCGTGCTTGAAGATGAAGGGTGCCTCAATGGCATTCGGGCCCGCATAATCAGAGGTGGGGTTCTTCGGCGGATTGGGATTCACAGGCAGTGCAGCCTTGGCATCAGGGTCGTTGAGGTTGTAGCGACGGGCAATGGTACGAGGCTTCTCCCCCGCAGCGATATGCATAGTCGTATCGAGACGTGCTATCTGAATACCGTCCCAGAAGGAGCCCCACACCAACCAGGGCTGGTCGTTGTCGTCGACCACAAAGTTAGGATCGATGGCATTCCAGTTGTCGCGTCCCTCGCGTGAAGTGACGATACACCCTTCATCATCCCACAAGGGGAAAGAGAGTGACGGACTGGAGAGCAGACCGATAGTAGAACCGTTCTTGCCGAAGGTAGAACAGCTATAAGCGAGCCACCAGCGACCATGCCACTTGATGATGTCTGGTGCCCAGACGTGATGGCGGAAGCCTGGCACAGAGTCCTGTGTCCACTTCGGGATGACAGTCATCACGGGATCGGGCAGGACGGTCCAGTTCTTGCGATCCTTGGAGGTCATCTGCTGGATACCCATGCCTGTGGCAAAGATATAATAGGTGCTGTCCTCATAGGCCATGACAGGGTCATGAACCATCGGCGTATCTGTGGTGAAGGGCATAGCCTTCCCTGGATGCTGCTGTCCGTGTGCCGAAACACTGAGGGCAAACAACATCAGAATGAATAAAGGTTTTCTCATGATTGAATTACTTTTTCTTTCCCCAATATGTAGTTTGTTTATTGAAACCGGCATAGACGATGGTGGCTTTACGGGGATTAGACTCCCAGTCGCACTCGCGCTGCAAGAGCAGTTCGACACCATTGACCGTCAACGAATTGTTGGAAGCATTGAAACTCCACTGTTGACCCTTCCAGGGGCCAGAGGTGATCGTATGGTCGGCAGCCAGCTCCATAGAGACCGCGTTGTCCTGCTTGCCATAGTTATAGGAGAGATCGATATGCTCCCATGTTCCAACAAGTTCACTCTCAGTAATAGCTGTCTGAGGCACAGCGCCATAACGTTCTGGCATCACCACAGGCCAGCCGTCGCTTGTCCAGCGGATGCTGCGTACATGACCCAGCATGACCGCATTAGGCAAATTGCCACCCGCTGACGTCGGGAAACGACCCTGTGAGGCGTAGTACCAGTTGCCCTTACCATCCTCAAAGATAGCACAGTGACTGATACCCACCCAACCAAAGCTATTGCTAAACGCATAAGGATGGGTCATGATGGGATAGGCGTCGCCGCCATTGTCGGAGACATTGGTTCCTGTGATACTCTCATAGGGACCATCGACATTCTTCGAACGCACGACTCGTGTATTATAAGGCACATCAAGAGCATCGTAAGCCAGGAATAGATAGTACCACCCATCGCGATAAATCAGCTCGGGCGCCTCAGCACCTTGCCAGCGGTTGCCCTTCTCACGGGTAAAGACACGCTTGCCATAAGCGGCCTCGTTTTCGGCACCCCATGGTTTGCCAAGCTCTGCCAAAGGTTTACCAGTATCTGCATTGAGTTTCACGATGGGGAATCCACTGTGCCATGAGCCGTACACAAGCCAGTGCTCACCAGAAGGTGTGATGATATACGACGGGTCGATGGCATTCCAGAGAAAATAGCAATGCGTCCAGTCGTCAGCCTTGACGTTATAATTCAGCTCCTTATCAGAGTAGTTGGTGATGACATAGCCTTTGTCCTCCCAACTGTTGACATCAGAAGGATTGGAGGTCTCCATCAATCCGATGAACGCACGCTCACTCCAGGTATTAGCCCCATTGATCGTACCAGGTATCACGATGGCGTAATACATACGGTAAAGTCCATTCTTCACTTTCCGTGCACATGGTGCCCAATAGCCGCAGTCATTCAGATTGGCTGTCGTAGCACCTAAGCCCATCTCCTTGCGGATCTCATTAAGCTTAGGCTCTACCCATGAAGGCAGATCCTTCATCGTTGCACCGAGATACTCCCAGTCAACGAGATTCTTCGATCGGCGACAATGGAAATGACCATGTCCCTTCTGGGGGTCGCCATATCCGGCATCTGTGCAGTACATATAATAATAGCCATCCTCGGCCAGCATCACCGACGGGTCATGCACATTAGCCAGATTCCACTGACTGCGCTTGTCCCAGCTACTGATGCTACGATAGTCGTCAACATAGGTGGGCGCCACATATTCCGAAGGTGGTGTGGGGGTAGGGGTAGGTGTGGGCGTGGGTGTAGGCGTGGGTGTTGGTGTGGGTTCTGGTACATCACTACCACCACTACCGCATGACACCATCGTCATGACAGCCAGCAACAGACCGCAAAGTTTTACATCAAGGCTCTTTATCTTCTTCATAATCTGGGGAAAACAAAGGGGCAGGCAGACCCGTGCCCGCCCCACAATTTATTAACTTAAAAAACCAAATAACTACCGTCACATGTAAACGAGAAGTTCAGATCACCTGGCTCCACCGCTCCTATGTTCAGATAATATAACTTATAGGTCTTACCGTCAGAACCCGTAATCACTGCCTGTACATCGGCTGTGCCGTTGTTAGTGTTAGTGATATAGAGACTAACCTTCGCACCATCCATTGCCAAGAGCCACTCATCCCAAAGTTCTGGATAAACGCCTACGAGGAGATTTGGATTTCCTTCATAGCCAACGCCCCAACCATAGTAGTCGGCACGCAACACTGCATACTCCTGCAGGTTGGCGTTGCGGAGAATCAAGACAAAGTTATTCCAGTTGTTTGCCAAACTGCTGTAGTTGGTAAAATCAATCTGGTAGGTCTCTCCAGCAGGCACT
>JAEEGL010112674.1_pt1 | contig 10600 bp, 8 predicted proteins | sample 9134231 | NCBI WGS metagenome assembly JAEEGL01 (sample SAMN16246548, study PRJNA631951) | gut metagenome | biome: gut microbiome; feature: rumen; material: fiber-attached | host: Bos | place: Iran: Karaj | collected 2018-10 | reverse complement strand
ACAATCAGAAATAGGAAGATGCGCGAACGGTCAGGCACTCCTCGCCGGTTGCGCCAAATCAGCACACCACAAACCAGACTTGCCAGCGCGGCTATCGTGTCGACTTCTATCAGCAGTAGTGTTTGCAGGTCGTATGTCATAGTGCAAAGGTACGAATTTATTTTGAATTACCGCGCACTCGCTCCCTCCTTTTGGATATATATTAAGGAAAAGCGGGTGCACATGGGTGCACTTGATTTGAATTCTATACTTCGAATGAAATTTTTATTTCGTTCGGAGTATTTTTCGTTACTTTCGGAGTATTTTCCTTTACTTACGGAGATACCTCTTTTGAGTCATTCCGATGCCTGTTACGAGTTGTTCAGATATCTCCTATATAGTATAAGGGATTATCTCTTTGAGTGAAAGATGACGTTTGGACAACTTATAGAAGGTATCTCCATGTTTAATTGTGAAAAAGCATAGCCCCCCGCGCCCCAGATTGCCGTTTTCCCTTTGTAAATGGGTGATTGCGTTGGGGCGCGGTTGTCTAAAACTGCGCCCCAACTATGCCCCAACTGCGCCCCTCCAATGCACAGGGTATTGACAGGAGCGAACTAAAAATCCGTGGATATTTTCTATTACCCGAACTTGATGGTGCCCTGTATGGGCTCAGTCTGTTGCGAGGCTTCTACTTGAACACAGCGGGTCTGTCCCGCTGTGTCCGCGGACGGCTCAAAGACAAAGTTCCAACGGCTCAAAGACATTCTTCGGACGGCTCGGCTTTTGGATAAGCGGGGGTTATTGGAAAATAACCTTGGGTTATTCTGAAATAAGCGGGCATTATTCTAATAGAAAGTTTGGTAATGACGGGAAAACTTGTTACTTTTGCATCGTTATGGCAGCACACAATGAATTAGGAGCATGGGGCGAGGAGTTGGCAGCAAGCTATCTGCAACGGAAGGGTTATGAGATAGTGGAGCGCAACTGGAAGTCAGGACATCGCGACATAGACATCATTGCTATGGATGGTAGTGTGATGGTGTTTGTCGAGGTGAAGACGCGCCGTAACCGCATGTTCGTAGAACCTGAGGAGGCTATAGATTACATGAAGCTGCGCAATCTGCGTGCCTCGATCAATCATTACGTGAAATTCAAGCACATCAGCTGCGACATCCGGCTGGACGCCATAACAATAGTCGGGACCCCCGAAAACGGAAGTCCCGACATCGATCATATAGTGGATTTTCCTATCTATTAGCCGAACTTGATGGTTCCCTGTATGGGCTCAGCCTGCTGAGGGGCCTCTGCCTGAAGTTTGGGGTTCTCGCCAGTGGCCTGCATATAGATGCTATCCAGAATTTCACGGGTACGCTTGTAGGTAGGCGTCTGCTCAACGGCTGAGATGACGTCGTCGTTGTCCAGATCCTCAGGACGGAACAGGAAGATGTGTGGACGACGCTTGTAGCGCTTGCCCTGACCATCGTTGCCGTAGTAGCGGTTGCGGCGGTCTTCGCGCTGTGCCTCCTTCTCCTGCTCAGCAGCGATACGGGCAGCAGTCTGCTGGTCCATCTTCTTGATATGGTCGCTCATGCCGTCGACATTATCAATGCCGAAGCCTGTAGCGAGAATGGTCACCTTTACCTTCTTGCCCAGCTCTGGGTCGACAGCCAGACCCCACTTGATTTCGAAGTCACCAAACTTAGCCATGAAGTCGTTGACATCGTTCATCTCCTCCATCATGAGCGACTCCTTACCGTCCTTACCACCTGAGAACGAGATAGAGAGCAGGATCTTCTTCGAGTTGAACACGTCGTTCTCGTTGAGCAGGGGTGAGTTCAGCGCGTCCTCAATAGCCTTGCGAACACGGCCTTCGCCCTCGCCATAACCCGTAGACATGATGGCTACACCACCATCCTTGAGCACGGTCTTCACGTCGTTGAAGTCGAGGTTGATGAGTCCGTGAACGGTGATGATCTCGGCAATCGACTTAGCGGCTACCGACAGGGTGTCGTCAGCCTTGCCGAAAGCATCGAGCACGGTCAGCTCGGGGTAGATCTCACGCAGACGCTCGTTGTTGATGACCAACAGGGCATCGACGTGCTTCGACATTTCCTCGACACCATCCAGCGCCTGGTCGATTTTGCGGTCGCCCTCAAAACGGAAGGGGATAGTGACGATACCTACCGTCAGGATGCCCAGCTCCTTAGAGATACGTGCAATGACGGGCGCTGCACCAGTACCCGTGCCACCACCCATACCAGCTGTGATGAAGGCCATGCGGGTGCCGTCGCTGAGCATCTTCTTGATGTCGTCAAGACTTTCTTCGGCTGCTGCGCGTGCCTTTTCAGGCTTATTGCCAGCACCGAGTCCTTCCTTGCCCAGTTGCAGATGAACAGGAACGGGCGAATCGTTAAGTGCCTGATTGTCCGTATTGCAGAGTACGAAGGTCACGTCGTGTATACCTTCACGATACATGTGGTTAACGGCATTACCGCCACCGCCTCCTACACCAATCACCTTGATGTAGCTGTTCTCTTTAGCAGGCTCGCCGAAGTCGAGCAATATGTTGTTGTCCATACGATAATAATTTACTAGTTACTTCTTATTCTTCTTCCTTGACAATCTCCGTCGCTGCTTTCTTCAGCCAACGGCCAGCCTTATTCCAGAAGGAGTTCTCCTTCTTGATGCGTGCAGCCTCGCGAGCTTCTTCTTCAGCCTTCTCGCGTGCAGCACGCTCTTCGGCTTCTTTCTTGCTGCGAGCCTCCTCCTCAGCACGACGAATCTCATCGGCAGTGCGGACCACACCAGCGGGAATCTCGTTCGGCTGGCGAGGACGACGCTGTTCTGTAGCGCCATCGAGCGTAGAAACGCGTTGGCCGGCAAAGAGGTCGCCATTGGGATCGTATTCGTCGCCAGCACAATTGATATCGCCCTTGGCCATCAGTCCGAGAACGGTGTTCATCATACCATCATGGGCATTGATTTCGTTGATGTTCGACGTGATGGTCTGGGTGACGAACTTGGCGATGCGGATCTTATCAACGTGGGTGTAGTTTTGGAATGCCTTTTCGATGTTCGTCATGTTAGAACCACCACCGGTAAGGATGATACCACCCAGCAGCTTGTCAGCATACTCTTCGGGTACCTGGCACCATACGTTGGCAACAATCTCCTCCAAGCGTCCCTCGACAATCTCGATGAACTTGCGAGCCTCTACCTGACGCTCGTTATCGATGGAGTATTTCAGATTGTTGTCGATCTCGTTGTTCTCCGTATAGGCAGAGCCGTACTTCAGCTTCATGCGCTCAGCATCGCTCTCTTCCATCTGCAGCGAGGCGATATCCTTGGTGATGTTGTTGGAACCAAGAGGAATGACAGCCAGATGACGAAGGATGTTCTTGGAGTAGACGCTGACGGTAGTGGTGTCGGCACCCAGGTCGACCAGCACACAGCCCGAGCGGCGTTCCGTCTCGGTGAGCACGCTGTCGGCCAATGCCAGCGGGGCAAGATACATCTCGGCAACGGTGATGTTGGCAGCCTCGAAACAGCTGTTCAGATTCTTGTAGAATGCCTTGCGCTGCAGGATGTTAAGGAAATTACCCTCAATGCGAGTACAGGGAATGCCTACGGGCTCCAACTGGTATTGCGAGTCGACCTTATACTCCTGAACCGCAGCATCGAGAATCTCCTGGTCGGGATATTTCATGTTCCGGTTGGCATCCATCAGTTCTATCACCATGTCCTGAGTGACGGGTGTCTCGACAGACTGTTCCTTGGTGATTACGTTGCGAATAGAGCGAATAGACTGTCCGCCCACGCCGACATAAACCTGTGTGATGGTTGTCTTCAGCTGTTTCTGCAGCTTGTTGACAATGGTTGTCAGGCATTGAGCTGTCTTGTCGATGTTGTATACCACACCTTTGCGGATACAAGAGGTAGAGTCCTCCTTGACGCAAGCCAACACCTGAATGCTTCCGTCCAGATTCTTCTTACCTGCGATACCAGTCATCTTAGATGACCCCAGTTCGATAGCTACGATAAAATCCTTTGACATCATATTGATACTTATAATTTACGTTTCTTACAGATGATTTGATTGTTGAACTCCAAGCTGATATAGGAGTATTTGTTCCACCCTGCATGGCTGAGGCCATAGCGGTAGAATTTCTCCAGACGGGTGAACTTCTTGTCGAGATTGACAGGATTGCCGAAATAGATGACGTGGTCGCCCACCTTAGGAACGGCTTCGACGGTGCCATCGGCCAGCACGTTGATTTGCTGAATCTGGCTCCGCCACAGCGGGTGGTGGATGAGGTAGTTGCCTATTCGGGTCAGCACCTTCTGGGCATATTTCTTCGAGATGTTGCCTGTAGCCACCACGAGGTCGCTGGCATAGGTGGTGTTGGGCATGATGTTGCCATACTCGTCCACATAATAGTCGTCGCCATTATCAGCCTTGACGCGGACGACGGGGAGGCGCTGCACCATCTGGATATTCACGCGACCAGTCTGTGTCTTGTAGCACTGCACATCCTCGACAATAGGATTCTTACGGAGGGCTTCCTCAATGGCGCGCGTGCTGATCTGGTCCATAGGGTCGCCCAGCGGGTAGAGCTTGGCCCGTTGCAGCTGCGACCTGACTTCGCCGGCATTCAAGAAACCCTTGACAACACCGTCCTGGATGTCGATGTTCACCTCGCTGCATACGTTGCTCAGCTCATCAGGGCGGTTGAATGCCGTGATGGCCAGCAGCAGGTAGACTGCAAGGAAGAAGTCGACGGTGACGATGATGGTCTTTTTCAGATTGAATGCCATAATTGCGGTCTATAATTTGTTGTTCAGAATCTTAGTGATTTCGGGCACCTGGTTGTCCAAGTCGCCAGCACCCAGAATGATGAGTACATCAAAATCGCGTTGCTCGATGAACTGCAGCACGTCGTCCTTGCGAATCAACTGCTTCTGGACGCCAGGCTTCAGATTGTCGTAGATGAGCTGCGACGTGACACCCTCGATGGGCAGTTCGCGTGCAGGATAGATCTCGGTCAGGATGACCTCGTCGAGCTGGCTCAGTGCATCAGCAAAGTCCTTGTAGAAATCGCGGGTGCGGGTGTAGAGGTGTGGCTGGAAGATGGCCGTAATCTTACGGTCCTTATACAGCTCACGAATGCTCTTGGCACTCTGATAGATCTCCTTGGGGTGGTGGGCATAGTCGGAGAGGAATACCAGACGGTCGTTCTTGATCTTGAAGTCGAAACGACGGTCTACGCCTCCGTAGGTCTTCATGCCCTGACGCAACTCGTCGGCGGTGCAGCCAGCCAACTGAGCCATCGCCATAGCGGCAATGCCATTCTCGATATTGATGGGAATGGGCTGTCCCAGTTCTACATTCTTGACTGACTCGATGGGGGAGATGAAGTCGAAGGTAATTTCGCCATTCTCGATGCGGATATTTTTAGCATGGAAGTCGCCTTCAGTGAGTGCATAGTCGTAACGGCGTACACCTGCAGGCAGGTTCTCTTTCATCTCCAGACCACGATGGATAATGAGTGCTCCCTCGGGCTGGATCAGTTCGGTGTAGTGACGGAAACTCTCCAGGTAGGCTTCTTTGGTACCGTAGATGTCCAGATGGTCAGGATCGGTCGAGGTAATCACCGTCATATATGGTGCCAGCCAGTGGAACGAACGGTCGAACTCGTCGGCCTCAATCACCACATAGTCAGAGTCGCTGAGGATATAGTTGGTGCCATAGTTCTTGGAGATACCTCCCAGGAAGGCATTGCAGTCGATGTGGCTCTGATGCATGATGTGTGCACACATGGTGCTGGTGGTTGTCTTGCCATGAGTACCTGCCACGCAGAGTCCCTTATGCTCGTGGGTCAGCGTGCCTAATACCTGAGCGCGCTTCTGTATCTCAAAACCGTTCTTGCGGAAGAACTGCATCTCCTGATGCTCCTCGGGAATGGCGGGTGTGTAGATGACCAGACACGAGTCCTTCTGCTGACAAGCCTGAGGAATCAGGTCGACACGCTCTTCGTAATGGATGAGCATGCCCTCCTTTTCCAGCTGTCGGGTGAGCGTACTTGGCGTCTTGTCATAACCGGCTACGACAAGACCTTTCTTGAGGAAGTAGCGGGCAATGGCGCTCATACCGATGCCGCCAGCCCCTACGAAATATACTGCTTTAATATCCTTGATATTCACTTTACACTTTTCGTTTTTCACTTTTCACTTAATTTTATCACTTCTTTGGCTATGATGTCTGCCGAGTCGGGCAGCGCCATCTTGAGAATGTTTTCGTGCAGACTCTGCAGCTTGGCAGCGTCCTGAACGGTGTCGATGGCCAGGGGGATGAGAATCTTCGATGCCTCGACATCCTTGACGTAAATGGCAGCTTTCTTGTTGACCAGAGCCATTGCGTTCTTGGTCTGATGGTCTTCTGCCACATTGGGTGACGGAACGAGGATGACGGGCTTGCCCAACAGACAGAACTCGCTGATCGATCCTGCACCAGCACGGCTCACCACGATGTCGGCAGCCTTGTAGGCAGTGCCCATATCGCTGATGAAGTCGGTGACTATCAGGTTGGGGATGTGCTTGTCCTTCATGCGCTCGCTGATCTCAGCACTATAGTACTTGCCAGTCTGCCAGATAAACTGGACGGGGCTGGCGAGAATCTGGTCGAGATATTGCAGCACGCTCTCGTTCAGCGTGCGGGCTCCCAGGCTGCCTCCCACGATGAGCACCGTCTTCTTCGAGGGGTCGAGTCCGAACGATTTGACAGCGTCGTCGTGTGTGATGGTGGTGTCCAGTAATTGCTGGCGCACGGGGTTGCCTGTCATCATAATCTTATCGGCAGGGAAGAAGCGCTCCATTCCTTCGTAAGCGACACAGATCTTGGCAGCCTTCTTAGCCAGCGTTTTGTTAGCCAGTCCGGCAAAGCTGTTCTGCTCCTGAAGTAGGGTAGGAATGCCTAGACTATTGGCAGCTCCGAGGGCTGCACTGCTGGCATAGCCGCCAACACCCACAGCCACCTGAGGCTTGAACTGTTTCAACAACTTCTTAGCCATCCATTTGCTCTTCAGATAGTCGATGCCTACACCGATATTACCGATTCTCCATAGAGGACGAAGGAAACCTCGGATGGGGAGTCCCTTTATTTCGTAGCCAGCAGCAGGCACGCGCTGCATCTCCATACGACCTAATGCTCCTACGAACAGGATTTTAGCATCAGGGCGCAGGGCCTTGATGGCATTAGCAATAGACACTGCAGGGAAGATATGTCCTCCAGTTCCACCTCCGCTGACGATCACTCTTAACTCACTCATATTTCTTTCTCTTATAGAACCTTGCAAAATTACGAATTTAATTTCTTATAATCGCATTTTTGAGTTGATATTTTCTTCTTTCTTCATTTTGGCCGAACGGCTGACGCTCAGAATGGCTCCAATATAGGCACAATTGATGATGGTCGACGTTCCACCCTTGGAGATAAGCGGCAGCGGCTGACCGGTTACTGGAGCCAGTCCGACGGCTACCATCATGTTGAACGTGGCCTGAATGACCAGCAGCAGTCCGAGACCCATAGCCAGGAAGGCTGGGAAATTGTTCTCGCAACGGCTGGCGATACGTGCACAGCGATAGAGCAGGATGATGTATAGGAACACCACCGCGGCAGCGCCCATGATGCCTAACTCTTCAATGACGATGGCAAAGATGAAGTCGGAGAAGGCCTGTGACAAGAAGTCGCGCTCGGTGCTCTTGCCTGGTCCCTTGCCAATCACTCCACTGGAGACGATGGCGATATTAGCATGTGCCACCTGTGCGTCTTTGTCGAGGTCGTATTCCTGTGGCGAAACGTCGTCCTTGCCAAAGTTCAGGATTCGCGCTTTCCAAGTATCTGCACGGTGGAGCAGCTTCTCAATCTTGGATTTCTTCTTCCTCGGCTGGTCTACCTGTTCTACCTTCGCCACTTCTTGTTCTTCTTGTGACTTGTCGTGACCTACAATCATGACCATAGAGACGACAAACACGCCCATGACAATGATGATGGCTGCCAAGCGACCAAGTTGTCGCATAGGTACGAGACCAATGAACATCATGAGGAAGACAACGGCAAAGAGCAGCGCTGCGGTCGACAGATTTTCCAATCCTATCAGGATGCAGGCAGGGATGGTGATCCACATAATCCATTTGAAGGCATTGCGGTCGGCACCTTTCTCGTTCTGCATTGCGCTGAGAATCTGAGCTACGACCAGCACGATTGTTCCTTTGGCAATCTCTGAAGGCTGTATGGTAACTGGTCCTATTCGAATCCAGCGTGAGGCATCATTGGTGCTCTCACCGCCTCCTAAAGCCACGATGAGGAGCATCAGTCCTGTGATGAGCATGAGGAATGGCGTCATCAGCTTAAAGTAGCGACAGGGAACATTGAGCGTGATGATGGTAATCAAGGCACCAAAGGCGATGGTAAAGGTATGGTAGGCTATCGGGCCGATGTAGTTCTGGCTCTTATACGTCAGTCCGCTGGAAGCTGAGAAGACCTCCACAATACTGATCATACAGAGGAAGAAGAACACCATCCAGATGACCTTGTCGCCCTTGAAGATTCTGCCTATCTTTTTATTCATACCTCATTATAGATTTCTTGCTAGTTCCTTAAACTGCTCGCCACGATCTTCCATGTTCTTGAAGAGGTCGAAAGAGGCGCAACAGGGGGAGAGCAGCACAGTCATGCCTGGTTCTGCCATCTCATAGCAGGCCTCGATGCACTCCTTCATGGAGTGGGTGTCGCGAACGGGAATGCCCAGTGCGTCGAAGTTGTCGTGCAACTTCTGGTTGTCAGCACCCAGGTAGACCAGTCCGGCACATTTCTCACGTACCAGCGGCTTGATGGGGTCGTAGTCGTTGCCCTTGTCCTTACCACCGATGATGAGGATGGTCTTGGTCTTCATCGACTCCAGTGCATACCAGCAGGCGTCGACGTTGGTGGCCTTTGAGTCGTTGACATATAGTACCCCACGAACGGTACAAACCTTCTCCAGACGGTGTTCTACACCGGGGAAGTCGCTGAGGCTCTTGCGAATCACCTCTTTCTTGATGCCGGCAATGTTGGTGGCGATACCTGCTGCCAGCGAATTATAGATATTGTGCTTGCCCGTCAGGCTTAGCGATTCCTGTTCCATATTGAAAGGCTCGGGCTGCTCAATCTTATACTGCCCTTCTTCGATGTAACCGATAGAGCCTTTCTCCTTCAGTTCAGAGAAGGGGTACTGGATGGATTGTATGTTGTATTTCTCCAGTTCCTTTTTAATCACAGGGTCGTCGTTCCAATAGATGAAAGCATCCTGTGAAGTCTGGTTCTGGATGATGCGCATCTTCGAGTCGACATAGTTCTGCATCTTGAAATCATAGCGATCCAGATGGTCGGGGGTGATATTCAACAAGATAGCAATGTTGGCACGGAAGTCGTACATGTTGTCGAGTTGGAATGAGCTCAACTCGATGATGTAGTACTCATGTGGATCCTCAGCCACCTGCAGGGCCAGCGAGTTACCGATGTTGCCTGCCAGACCAGCATCATAGCCAGCCTGCTTGAAGATATGATAGATGAGCGAGGTTGTTGTGGTTTTACCATTTGAACCTGTGATGCAAATCATCTTGGAGTCGGTATAGCGACCTGCAAACGCTATCTCACTGATGATATGGATGCCCTTGGCCTTGATTTTCTGTATCATGGGGGCTGTGTCAGGGATACCCGGACTCTTGATGACCTCATCGGCATTCAGAATCTTCTCTTCGGTATGCTGGCCTTCCTCCCATTCTATCTGGTGGTCGTCCATCAGTTTCTTATACTTATCGTGAATCTTCGACATGTCGCTGACGAAGACCTCAAAGCCCTCTTTCTTGGCAAGAACGGAAGCACCTGCACCGCTCTCTCCTGCTCCTAAAATAACAATCCTACTCATCTTACTTTCAGTGTGATAATGGTTAATGCTGCTAATATAATACTTACAATCCAGAAACGGATGGTAATCTTCGACTCATGGAAGGGACGATGGGGCCAGCCTTTCAGGATATAGGTACTCGTCGAGTCGAGCTGGGAGTCGAGACGACGGAACGTGTCGTGAATCGGGGTGGCTCGGAAGACGCGTACACGCTTGCCCTTACGCTTCTGAATCTTGAACCATTGGGTCTGGATAATGACGCTGAGGCTCTCGATGAAGAAGATGCCACAAAGGATGATCAGCATCAGCTCCTTGTGGATAATCAGGGCACATACACCGATGATACCACCGATGGTCAGCGATCCTGTATCGCCCATGAATACCTGGGCAGGATAGGCGTTGTACCACAGGAAGCCGATCATGGCCCCGATGAAAGCGCTAAGGAAGACTACAAGTTCCTCAGAATGTGGGATATACATGATGTCGAAGTAGGCCGCATAGACGATATGCGACGAGACGTAGGCGAACACCATTAGCGCTATACCGATGATGGCAGAGTTACCAGCACACATACCATCCATACCGTCGTTCAGGTTGGCACCATTCGACACAGCCGTCACGACAAAGATGGTCATGAGGACAAACAGAACCCATCCCGCTGCCACCTTGTACTT
>JAEEGL017348087.1_pt1 | contig 10601 bp, 11 predicted proteins | sample 9134231 | NCBI WGS metagenome assembly JAEEGL01 (sample SAMN16246548, study PRJNA631951) | gut metagenome | biome: gut microbiome; feature: rumen; material: fiber-attached | host: Bos | place: Iran: Karaj | collected 2018-10 | reverse complement strand
TTAATTTATTGAAAAAAACTAGGGTAATTGCTAAAATAATGGTATATATAGGGAGGTTTATATGTTTGTACCACTAAATATTAAAACTGATTCATATCTGCAATCTAGTCTTATTAGTATTAATTCACTAATTAGTTTTGCTAAAAAGAATAATCTAAAAGCACTTACTATTACCGATAATAATATGTATGGTGTAATTACTTTTTATAAAGCTTGTATTAATAATAATATTAAACCTATAGTTGGCTTAGAAGTTAAAATAGATGATTTAGTGGTAATACTATATGCCAAAGGCTATGAAGGATATCTTAACTTAGTTAAATTATCAACAATGCAAAGTGAGGCACAATTAGATATATTAAAACTAGTTAGTTTAAGTAGTGATTTAGTGTGCATTATTCCTTATGAATCAATTTCTCTATATGATAAATTAAAAGATTATTATAAAGATATATTTGTATCTTATAAAAATAATAAGGAGAAAAATAATATAACAGTTAATAAAGTATATATGAATTCTATATTGTATTTAGATTCTAATAATTTTAAGTATATGAAATATCTAGAAGCAATTAGAGAAAATTTAACAATAAAATTTATTGATACAGACTATAAAGATAATTATTTGAAATTAGAAGATGAAATAATTAAAGGTGATATAGATAATAACTATTATATAGAAAGTATCTGTAATCTAGAGATTAAATTTAATAATGATATATTACCTAAATATAGTAATGCTCTTGGTATAAGTAGCTATGATTACTTAAAAAGACTATGCATTAATGGCGCTAAGAAAAGATTTGGATCAAGTATTGGCAAGAGTTATCAAGATAGACTTAAGTATGAGTTATCAATTATAAATAAGATGGGGTTTAGTGATTACTTTTTAATAGTTCAAGACTATGTTAATTTTGCTAAAGATAATGATATTATTGTTGGATCTGGTAGAGGAAGTGCGGTAGGAAGTTTAGTTGCATATCTTTTAAATATTACAGATGTAGATCCATTAAAGTATGATTTATTATTTGAAAGATTTTTAAATCCAGAACGTGTAAGTATGCCCGATATTGATATAGATTTTGAACATGAGAAAAGAGATATAGTTATTGATTACTGTATGAATAAATATGGTAAGAAGAAAGTCGCACCTATTATATCTTTTGATACATTAGGAGCTAAAGCTGCAATAAGAGATGTTGGAAGATGCTTAGATATCAACATAAATAATGTTGATAGTATCTGTAAATTATTAGATTCAAGACTAAGTTTAAAGGATAATTATAATACTAATAAAAGATTAAGAGAATATTTAAGTAGGAAAAAAGAATTATATGATTTATATCTAGATGCTACACATTTTGAAGGGTTAAAAAGACACACTTCAATACATGCTGCAGGTATAGTTATGTCTAATATTGATTTAGATAACATAATCCCACTTGATTATCACGATGGTTTTTATACAAGTGGCTATGATATGACTTATTTAGAAGAAATTGGCCTTTTAAAAATGGATTTTTTAGCTATTAAATATTTAACAACTATTCATAATATTATTGATTTAGTAAATAAGAATCATAATACTAATATTAAATTTGATGATATTAAAATAGATGATAGTAGTATTAATATATTTACCAAAGCTGATACAGTAGGTATATTTCAATTTGAATCACAAGGAATGATTAATTTTTTAAGTAAATTTAAACCAAGTAGTTTTGAAGATATTGTAGCTTGTATTGCTTTATATAGACCTGGTCCAATGAAGAATATTGATACATTTATTAGAAGAAAACATGGTAAGGAACCTATTGATTATATAGATGATTCTCTAAAAGATATATTAAAATCTACTTATGGAATAATAGTATATCAAGAACAAATAATGCAAATTGCAAGTACTATGGCTGGGTATAGTTTAGCAGAAGCTGATATTCTAAGAAAGGCTATGAGTAAAAAGAAAAAAGATATCCTAGAGTCACAACAAGATATCTTCATAAAAAGAAGTGTGGATAAGGGATATAGTAATGAGGTTGCAACTAAGGTATATAATCTTATGCTTAAGTTTGCAGAGTATGGATTTAACAAGTCTCATTCAGTAGGATATTCTTATGTGTCAGTAAAGATGGCTTATTTAAAAGCACACTATAGATGTGAGTTTTATACATGTTTATTAGATAGTGAGAAAGGTTCTCGTGACAAAGTTAAGTTTTATATTTATGAACTTCGTAAATATGGTATAGATGTAGTAAGTCCTAGTATAAACTTAAGTACAAATAGTTTTACAATAAATAACAATACTATTATATATCCTTTTACTGGTATTAAAGGAATTAACTTAGGTGTTGCAAGTGCAATTATAGAAGAGAGGAATAATGGTAAATTTACTGATATATTTGATTTTATAAGTAGATGTTTAAGCAAAGTAGTAAATAAGAAAGTAATTAGTTCATTAATACTTGCTGGATGCTTTGAAAATCAAGGCTATAATCGTAAGACATTAATAGATAACATAGATATAATAATAAACTATGGAGAGTTATTAAAATATGTTGGAGAATATGCATTAAAACCAGAAATTGAATATAAAGAAGAGTATAGTGCGAAAGAGATTATGAATATAGAACAAGACTTATTTGGATTATATTTAACTAATCACCCAGTAAGTATTGCAAGAGATAAATACAAAAATACTATTATGATTAAAGATATTAAAAATTATTTTGATAAAGAGATTAGTCTAGTTATATATGTAGATAGTATAAAAGAAGTACTTACTAAAAATAAAGATAAGATGGCATTTATAAATGGTAGTGATGAATTAGAAGATATATCTATAGTATTGTTTCCCAAAACTTATGAGAAGTATCATATTAGTAAAAATGATATTATCTATGTAAGGGGGAAAGTGGAAAAAAGATTTGATAAATATCAAATAATTGCCAATATTATAGAAAAAATTAATTACTGAGATGTATTATTATAGTTAAATGTTATTGATATATAAGGCTTTTATGCATAAAATATAGTGTGATTTATGAATTTTCATTTTTTAAAAAAGTATGATATAATGTAGTAGTCGCAAGAAAAATTTATTTTGAGGTGATAAATTGAAAAATTATTCTGACATTGAGTATTCAATGATAGTTAAAGATATATTAGAAAATGATGAATTTGCAAAAATGGCTAATATAGAACATCATAATTCTACTAGATTAGATCATATGATGAAAGTATCATATTATTCTTATGTGGTCGCAAAAGCATTAAAATTAAAGTATAGAGAAGTTGCACGTGCTGGATTGTTACATGATTTCTACTTTGGTCGTACAACAGATCATGATAAGATTAAAGATAAGGTAAAACTTTATACTCATTCTCATCCAAAAGAAGCAGTAGAAAACGCTAAAAAGCATTTTAGTATTAATTCTATGGAAGCAGATATTATTGAATCACATATGTTTCCAATAGATATTAAAATACCAAAATATTTAGAATCATGGATAGTAAGTACTGTAGATAAAGTAGTTGCAACCCATGAATTCTATCGTAAAGCATCTAAAAAATTAAAATATTCATTAAATTTAGGTTTAATATTAGTCTTAAACGTTTTAAAATAGTTTAAGACTATTTTTTTACCTTAAACTATGATACAATATGAATGAGTTCGTTATTGTGTCTCCGTAGCTCAGTAGGATAGAGCGATCGCCTCCTAAGCGATAGGTCGTTGGTTCGATTCCAATCGGGGACGCCATTTTATTTGATAATTATTATTTGTTCTAGATGAATTTATAGTGCTAGTATTAATATCTAATATTATCTTATCATTATACTTATCAAATATAATTTAAATAAAGGAGGAGAAAAAGATGATTGAAAAAGATAAACAAAGAAAATTAAAAGTATTAAGTAAGATTATATATATACTTGCTAAAATAGGTAAAATATTAACGTATATTGCCATTCCATTTATTGTACTTGGAATGGTAGTTATACCAATGCTAATGAATAAAATTGATATTAAAAATGATAGAATTATATTAAAAGATAAAGGTAATATTATTAGTATAGTCGAGAAAAATGATAAACTAGTAATAAATGTTAAAGATGCTAAAGTAGCAGAGGTTACTAGCGCTAAAGATATTAGTAAAATAAAAGATTTCTTTAATAATAATTCTAAAGGAACTATTATTGCAGCTGGTGAGACTGCACTAGGTTTTGCGCTTATATCAATAATTATTGCAATCCTACTTTTAAGACGTGTAGAAAAAATATTTAAAAATATAAATAAGAATGATACACCATTTACTTATGATAATGTAGAACACATAAGAAGAATAGCATTTTTAATGATTATAAATATCATACTTCCTGCGATCGCATCAGCAGTAATAGAGTTAATATTAAAAGTTGATTTAAATATTCATTTTGGAGCATATAATTTAATAGAAATATTATCACTATATGTACTTGTATATGTATTTGAATATGGATGTAAATTACAAAAAGATTCAAAATGTAAAATATATGGTGAATAAGAAAAAGTTTATTGATGAGTTATCTAAGAGATTAGATTATGATAATGATAAGTGTAATATTATTAATGATAATTAGAAAATAATTTTATAATTGTTAAGAAGAATAAAGATAAAATTAAATTTCCATTTATACAATTATATTTATAATAACTAGCATCTATTGTAACACTACCAACTGAATAAAACTGAAGTAGAAATGCTTCTTTTTTGTTTTTAAGTATGATATAATTGGGTTGTATGATAATGCGTTGCATTATTTATGTGTTTAATAAATTAAAGGAGGAATATATTATGGGATTTATTAAAGCATTTACAGGAGCATTAGGAGGAACTTTTGCTGATCAGTGGAAGGATTTCTATATGCCACAAGAAGGAGTTCCAGCTACTGCGGGATTATTTAGAGCAGTACCTAAGGGAACTAATAATGGACGTGGGTCTAATATAAAGGGCAGTGAGAATGTTATTACTAATGGTAGTAAGATTGTTGTACCTGAAGGAACTGCCTTAATTACTATGCAAGATGGTGCGATTACAGGTTTTATTTCTGAACCAGGTGGATTTGAGTTTAGATCTGATGATCCTAATTCTAGATCTATGTTTGCTGGAGATGGTATAATTGCATCTACTATTAAATCTAGTTGGGATAAGTTTAAGTTTGGTGGACAAGCAACTTCACAACAACTTGCTTTCTATGTTAATTTAAAGGAGATTCCAAATAATAAGTTTGGTACTCAATCAGAAATTTACTGGGATGATGCATTCTTTGGTACTCAGGTAGGAGCAGTTACTCGTGGTACTTATACTTTAAAGATTACTGATCCAATTTTATTTGTTAAAAATTTTGTACCTAATAAGTATTTAACTCCAGGTGCAGAACCATTTGATTTTGCTGATATGGATAATGATGCAGGTGCGCAATTATTTAATGAAGTTGTTGGAAGTTTGTCTGCTGCATTTTCAAATTATACAAATGATCCTTCAAAAGGGAATAGAATGTCTAAGATTCAAGGAGACCAAATTGGATTTGCTCAAAGTTTATCTAAAGCAGTTGAAGATGCTTATCAATGGAAAAGTGATAGAGGACTTGAAATTGTTAAGACTGCTATTATGGCAATTGAATACGATGATGATACTAAAGAATTGATGAAAGATGTTAAGAAGGCTGATGCATTATCTGGTGCGCGTGGAAATGCATTTATGCAACAAGCTGCCGCTCGTGGTATGCAGGCTGCTGGTGAAAATGGTGGTGGCACTGGTATGGCTTTCATGGGCATGGGTATGAATGCTGCAGGAGGTATGATGGGCGCAATGCAACAACCTAATACTGGAAGTACATATCAACCAAACTTTGGTGGTGCGCAACAACAATCACAAACTGGTGCAGTTGATCCAACACAAAAGTTAATGGAAATGAAGAAATTACTTGATGCAGGTGCGATTACACAAGAAGATTATGATAAAGTAAAGAATCAATTGTTAGGATTATAATATGAATGACGTAAAAGATGTAAAAAGTGTGGAAGATGATGCCAGAATTGTAAAAACTGATGAAGGAGAAATTAACGGTCAAGATAAATGTCCTAAGTGTGGTTCTACTGATATATCATTAAATAAAAATAATGGTAAACTTAGATGTAATTTCTGTCGTCATGAATTTGAAGTAGAAAAAGTATCGGGTTTAGAAAAGGATATTAGTAAACTAGAAGGTCAAGTAATTGCTTCTGGAGCTAAAAAAATCGCATCAACTGAAGATATTGTTACTTTAAAGTGCACAAGTTGTGGTGCAGAGGTAGTAATTGACGCGTCTATATCTACCCAAGCTAGATGCCATTGGTGTCGTAACACACTTTCTTTAAATCAACAAATACCTAATGGAGCAGTACCTGATGTGGTATTACCATTTAGTATAAAAAAAGAAGAGGCTCAAGCTTCTATTGAAAAGTTTGTTGGTAAAAGAAAGTTCTTTGCTCATCCAAAATTTAGAGCTGAGTTTACAACAGAAAATATCATGGGTGTATATTTTCCATATATGCTCGTAGATATAAATGCTCATGCTAATTTTAATGGCGAAGGAGAGCATCAAACTAGATCATATTATGTAGGTAGTGATGAACATAGAGAACAAAGATATGATGCAGATTTATATCATGTAGAACGTGAGTTTGATATTGCGATTAGTGGTTTATCTGTTGAATCTAGTAGTGATAGATTAAATAATACCTCTAAAGAAAAAACTAATAATATTATTAATTCTATCATGCCTTTTGATACGGAAAATGTTGTTAAGTATAATGCTAATTACTTAAGAGGATTTACATCAGAAAAAAGGGATACTTCTATCGATGATATAAAAGAATTAGTAGATACGCAAGGTAAAGATATTGCAAGATTTGCTGCTAACGATACACTTAAGAAATATGATCGTGGTGTTAAATGGAGCAGTGAAGACTTTAAAATTAAGGGGCAACAATGGCAAGCAGCATACTTACCAGTATGGCTTTATAGTTATCAGGAAGTAACTGGAACTAAGAAATTACTTCACTATGTTGCCGTTAATGCTCGTACAAAAGAGACCATGGGTAGTGTTCCAATACATATGCCCAAACTAATTATTGTATCTGCTTTTGTTGAGTTATTAGGTATATTTGCTATGTTATTTGTTGATTTTGATTATAATTGGGCATTCTTGCTTTCAGGAATTATTTATTTCTTAATTATGTATTATAGATATCGTAATTCTAATGCAAGACACACCTACGAGAAAGAAACAAAAAGAGAAATAAGTAATCTAAGAAATGTAGATACATTTATAAGAGCACGTCATGGATTAAGTAATGCATGGATGGATGGTGCGAATAATAGAAGAGTAGAAGGTACTAAGGTTAACTCTAATATTATTAAATCTATTGCAAGTAATAAAACTATTGATAATCTTACTAGTGGTAATGTAGTAGCTGGTATAATTAAAGATAAGATTAAGAAAAAAGATGGTGAGTAAGCCATCTTTTGTTTACATTTATTAATATTTATAATATAATACAATGGTGTTAAGGAGTAAGGATATGATAAATGATTTAAAAGTCTATATGACTAATAGAATTATTAAAGCTAGTAAAGTTATAGTTATACCGCATAATAAGCCTGATTTTGATGCAATAGGTTCTGCTGCTGGTATTACTTTGATTGCAAAAAAGTTTAAGAAGGAATCTAGAATTATTGTGAATGATGATATAACTAATATATATCCAGGTGTTAAGGTGATTATTGAAGAGTTAAATAAAGAAGGTAGTGTTGTTATCAATAAAGAAGAATATAATAATATTAAAGATAAAAATGACTTATTTATTTTAACTGATGTTAATAGTAATAAATTAATAAGTGTAAGTGATTTATTAAATGAAAATAATAGTATTGTAATAGATCACCATAATTTAGGAGAGAATTCGATAATTTCTAGTTATAATTATATAGATTCTAGTGCATCAAGTGCATCAGAAATAGTTACTAAATTACTTAATTCATATAAGATAAAAATTCCTAGTGATATTGCTACTTATTTACTTACAGGAATACATCTAGATACTGCCAGACTTACTAAGAATACTAAATCAGATACATTTAAAATTGCTTATAAATTACTAGATGCAGGAGCTAGTACAGATAGAGTATCAGATTTCTTTGTTGAAGATTTTTATAGTGATAGAAAGGTTCAAAATCTAGTTAGTAGACTCAATATATTTAATTATACAGTAGGAACAATAATTGCTGATGAAAACGAATTAGTTGAAGCAGTTGAACTTGCAAAAGCTGCAGATTATTCACTTAGATATGGACTTGATGCAGTATTTGCTCTTGGTAAAATTAGCGATGATACAGTATCAATTTCATCACGTTCCCATGGAAAAGTAAATGTTGGTGCGGTAATGGAAGAATTTGATGGTGGAGGCCATCAATATTCAGGAGCAGCTAAAATAAAAGATGCAACAGTAGAAGAAGTAAGTACTAAACTAAAGAAATTACTTAAAAATCCATATTATATATGTTGATTTTTTCTTTACTCTTTTATTGCTTTTTGATATTATTTATTTAGAGAGTTGGTGGTAAGTTTTAGACATAATGTAGTTAGTTGTAAGTTGTAAGATGTATGTTGTACCTTATGATTTATGTTAGATGAGTATTTAAAATTAAAAGAAACATATCCTAAATCAATTATAATGATTAAAAAAGGCAATTTTTTTAAGTGTTTAAATGATGATGCAAGTATAATGAATAAAATATTTGGTTATAAAATTATAAAGCTAAACAAATATAGTAGAGTAGGATTTCCTATAAATAGTTTAATTAAGATTACATCTACTTTAACTAATAAAGAGATTAATTATATTACTGTAATAGATGGTACTATAAAATGTGAAAAGTTTAATCATAATAAATATAATGATTATAAAATAGACAGTAGTATTGATATATTAAATTATAATCTTGCTTTAAAGAAGATAAAACTTATTAATACAGATTTAATGAATAATATAAATAATCCTAAAATAATAGATATTCTAAATGAGATAGAGATGATTATATGCAAGATAAGTTTATAATTGCTAGTAAAATAAAGAAAACTATTGAATATGTAAAGAAATCTATTAATAATTATCCTCATGAGTATGTAAGTTTAAAAAACAATATTATTGATTCTTTCTATTACTTACTTAAACTTTCATACAAAGCAAGTGTATATAAAGATATAAATATCATGAAAGATAGTGTAGTTGAAATAAAGATGATTGAATACTTTATTAAAGTAAGTTATAAGAATAAACTTATAAGTTATAAAAAATTTGATAATATTTCTAAATATTTACTAGAGATTAATTTAATGGTTAATAGTTGGATAAAAAATGAAACGGATAGGCAATCTATATAGTAAAATAACTGATATTAAAAATATAACAGATATGTATGATAAAAAGGTTAGTATTAATACTAAGAATAAAGTTAAAGTAGAAAGATTTGATGAATATTATGTATCTAATATCGCAAGAATTAAAGCAATATTAGAAAGTAAAAATTATAAACCAAATAAATACAATATATTCTTAATTAGAGAACCTAAAGTAAGATTAATAATGGCACAATCAATTACAGATAAAATAATTAATCATTTAGTTAGTAAATATTTTTTAGTTGATGTATTTGATAAAGTATTAATAGAAAATAATATCGCAATGCGTGTTTCTAAAGGTACTCATGTAGGTATTAAAAAACTAAAAAATTGTTTAAAGAAAAATATTAATAAAAATCTATATGTATTAAAGTTTTATGTAGAAAAATATTTTTTTAATATTGATCATGATATATTAAAAAGTATTATCAAAAGAAAAATAAAAGATAAAGATGCTATTAACATATTAGATACAATTATAAATTCTACAAATGAAAGTTATATTAATGAAACTATTATTAATATTAAAAATAAAGAAATAAATAAAATAAATAATAGTAATGTAACAAATAAAAAACAATTAATAGAAGAAGTAGAAAAAATACCATTATGTGAAAAAAATAAATCAGTACCTATTGGCAACATGTCCAGCCAAACGTTCGCGGTCCTATACGGACATGAAATAGATTCATATATTGTTGAAAAGTTAAAACCAATATTATATCTGCGTTATAATTTATGATGGTATTCTAGTATCAGATAATGTTGATTATTTAAAATATTGTTTATGTGAAATTATAAAACTAATTGATAAATATAAATTAAGATTAAATAATAAAACAAAAATATATAGTGTAGATGAAGGATTTGAATTTTTAGGATTTAGATATATTAAAAAGAATAATAAATTAGTAGTTAAAGTAAAAAATCAAACAAAAAAGAGATTTAAAAGAAAAATAAAAGTTATTTATAAACTATATTTAAATGATAAACTTAAGTTAAAAGATTTAGAACAAGTAAAATCAAGTTATTTAGGACACTTAAGTTATGGTAATACAAATAATTTAGTTAAAGTAACATTAAAAAAATATGCCAAAGATAAATATTATGATTTAGGA
>JAEEGL017347511.1_pt1 | contig 10601 bp, 10 predicted proteins | sample 9134231 | NCBI WGS metagenome assembly JAEEGL01 (sample SAMN16246548, study PRJNA631951) | gut metagenome | biome: gut microbiome; feature: rumen; material: fiber-attached | host: Bos | place: Iran: Karaj | collected 2018-10 | reverse complement strand
GATGACGCTGGTTATGAACGGGCTCAGAAAAATCCAGATAGGCCCCAGGATCGTCTGTTTATATGTCAGCACGAAATTGCGCTTGGTAAACAGCCAGATCAGATCCCGGTACTGCCAGACCTCCTTCAGGTTCAGGTCCAGCCAGCGCCGTTCGGCCGAGATGTGAGTATGATATTGTTGATTGGTGTTTTCTGACATCTTATCCGGCGCCTTTCGGTCACAATACAAAATGAAGCATATTATCCGCAGTGTCTCCGTTTCTTCATTATGGGCTTCGGAAACGGCGTTTTCCTGCTGCGCTATTTGTGAAGCATGCGTTTGATCTTTCTCATTCTTTGAACTAAAAGAACTCTTTTGTAGTCTCCCGACTCATACGCTTTCAAGAACAGCGGATGAACAAAGCAAGTCCTGTGTGTCAGCACCTGCCTGAAATCCTCGCTCCGCAGAAGCATGCTGTTCCACTTTATTTTTTCGGTGAGGCTCCAGAAGGGGTTTTTCATCGTGTTGTCTAAAACCCGTTCATATTGATAGAACTTGCTGTCAAACAACTTCTCCGTCTGTTGCGGCGGAATGTTCCACTTGAGAAAATAGCTCTCGCACTTTTCATTCAGAGATCGGAAAATTTCAAGCAGATCAGGACGAAAAATCGTATCAAGAGTATCGTTGTTCCCTCTGTAATAGTTATACAGCGGTTTTGTTATCACTGCAAATTCTCGGTTCCCGCTGGCATCAATATATGCCAGGTTGAACAGCAGATCTTCCCCCAGCGAGTACTCAACCGGGAATAATAAGTTGTGTTCACGAACAACACTTGCTTGATAAAGCTTGTTTACCGGGCTTGCATCCAGGCCCAATTCCCGGAGCGTCATGAATTCGTCCAAAGTAAAACGGAGTAGATCCGGCGTTTCAGCAATGATCGGGGCTGCTCCTTCTTTCTGAAAGCCGCTCACGGCCTGAAATGAGCACCAAATATGCCCGCAGTCTGGATTTGAATCCTTCGTCTGGATCAGCGTTTTAAGGTAATCTGGTTCCAAATAATCATCACTGTCGCAGAAGGTCAGATACTCTCCTCTCGCTGCGCAAATCCCAGCATTCCTTGCGGTTGAAACCCCTCCGTTCGGTTTGTGGATCACCGTAAGTCTGCGGTCACTGTTCGCATAGTCATCACAAATTTTCCCGCTTTTATCCGGTGACCCGTCATCAACAAGAATCGCTTCAAAGTCCGCATAAGACTGGTTCAATATGCTTTCTATGCAATATGCGATCGTTCTTTCCGCTTTGAAAACAGGGACGATTACTGAAATCAAGTCTCTTTCTCCGTATAAACCGTCTTCACCGTTCCGGGAACCCCCACTACCACACTGCCGGGGACCAAAACAGATTTATTTACTACAGCGTTCGCGCCGATTACGACATTATCCGCAATCTCTATATCGCCGATCACCACTGCGCCATACCCAATATCAACATTGTTGCCGATGCGCGGGACGCCGTCTGTTTTTCCGTTGTTGCCGATGCAGTTAGCCCCGTGCAGCCTGCAGTTTTCGCCGATCCGAGCTGAATAATTTACAACGATCGAACCAGAATGATAAATCGTCAATCCCTTCCCAAAGCAATTCGGATTGATCTCTATCCCCAGGCGATTGCCAAGGCGATTTGTCTTTCTTTCATAGTATAGACCAAGCAATCCTTTTATCCTGCTGCCGTTAGCAGTATTGAAATAATACTCCTGCTTACGAAGATACAATAGATATTTACTTATCACATATGAAGGATACTGGCAAAAGGCAGCTATCAACTTCTGCTTAAACGACCCGGGATGACCGTATTGATTGTCCGCCTGAACATATTCATGGTAATCATTCTTTGACTGAATCATTTTATCTCTCATGTTTAATTCTTTATAGATCATTTGTGATTATCAAGAGATGTCCTTGCAATAATCTGAATAATGATGAAAAGCAAAGCGTACGGAATAGTCTTAATTAGTTGGTTCAGCAGTTCTTAAATCATGCAAAACTTGTATCAAAATCAACGTAATAATATTTTTTTGTCCTATCCATTTCCCTTTACTGTTTTATCATACGGTAAAACGCAATCCACACCTAAAGGTTATAATTAATCATTTACCTATTAAACCCTGTTTGCTTAATACCAAACTCATTAATTATCTTTTTAGTAATACGCTGTTTTGTGAATGGATTAATACTTCTCAAAAATGCAATTGGATGAAATCGTTTTTTCGAATTCTTTTTATTGTCTGGATCGCTATCCGACAGGTTATCTCCTGTCCCAACAACGTAAATTGTAGAATAAAAAGGAAAATATGATAGTGGCCGTCCTAATTCTGCAAATTGTTGTTCAACCTCATAATCCGTCCAGCGTACAGGGCTCCTATGCAAGATACACGCCGTTGAGTAGTCGAAGCAAAGTGATGAATCAGGCATCTCGGCTATCAAATCATCCTTAAATAGCTTCATAACATTCATTGTTCCGCCATAATATGGGGTAATCTCCAAATATTTATTCCCGCGAACATGCCGATATGCTTTTTTTGACTTAAAGCCATTTGCTTCATAATGGCTGTTAGCGTATTCAACTATTCTATTGTTAACCAAGTCATCCGCATCAACGGGAAATACAAATACTCCTCCGCTATCAAATGACAACGCATCATAATCATTGTAAATCGCATTCGCACATGCAGACAATTTCCATCCTCTGTCCCGAAGTTTCTCAATTCTTTCTTTCGGCGTATGTGTATTGCAAGGTATCATAACCAATCGTTCGCCATAGTCTTCATTCAATTTCGGCATATCGGTATAGCCGACATATACTCTAAAGTGATCATCTGTTTGGTTGAATATCGAATGCAATGTGTTATTAAAGTTATATTCTACTCTTTCCTAATCTGATGCAGTCGCTTTATTCATTAAAGCAATAATAAAACACACCATTCTATAATGCTTTCCTTTCTTTTTATAAGACAAACAGATGCAAAAACAGGAGATGAAAAACAAAGGCTATGCTTAAATCCCAGTTTAGTTTTGCAAATACTACCTGTATTATTTAGAATCCAACTCCAAGTGTCTTTTTTATCACACATGTTGTTTTTAAAGTGACCCGTGAAAGGTCAAGCCACAAACGATGTGCGGTCTTTCTGTCGGAATACTCACTTCTCTGAATTGGATATCTGTCTTTAACCTCGTTCAAATATCTGAACGCCTGTTCCTGCTCAAACTTGGGCAGGTATTTAAGAGCCATTTGTCCGTGATATATGCATTCGTTTACAATAGATATCCGCGCTTCTTTCTCAAGCTCCGGAAAGCAGTTTGAAACATAGATATATCTTTTTTCAAACGCTTCCAGAACGTCCAGCCGTTTCAGGGAGTATCCCTCCCCCATGATGCTGTCGGAACGCTGGGTATAGTAGTAGCCGACATAGTCGATCACGCTGACATGCTCTGCCGCGCCGATTGCCTGGTAACTCCAGAAAACATCCTCGTGATACTTGCCCGTTTCAAACGGAATATTCTTGATAATATCCGATCGGTAAAGCTTGTACCATACCGGCTGCTTCAGCAGCTTTTCTTTCAGCAGTGCCGCCTGAGCCTCATGCCTGTTCAGCACACAATTCGTCTGTACTGTCAAAAGTTCATCCGGTGTATCATCGTCCCACACCATCTTTACCGTACAGGCAGCGATGTCACTCCGGTCCCGGTCCATCGTGTACAGGAGCCGTTCCAGCATCTCCGGCGCGATCCAATCGTCGCTGTCCACAAAGGCGATATACTCCCCCGTCGCAGCGGCCATTCCGGCGTTTCGTGCGTCGGACAGGCCGCCGTTTGCTTTGTGGATCACCTTAATGCGGCCATCCCGCTGTGCCCAGGCGTCGCACATGGCCGGGCAGTTGTCCGGAGAGCCGTCGTCCACCAGAATGATCTCAAGATTCCTATATGTTTGATCAACCACAGACTGAATGCAGCGGTCAAGATATGGCTCGACCTTGTAAACAGGTACAATAACGCTGATAAGGATCGCGTTCATTTATCTCATCCCTTCTGTCAGAATGCGCTGGACGATCTTCTCCGGTGTAAAATCGTTCAGCGGGCAATTCCTGATCCCGGGAAGATCGCCGGTTCGGATCCTTCTCATTGCCTCCGAAATACTCTCAACGCTGTTTTCACAAAAAACAAATCTGTGAAACGGCTCAAAAAACTCCCTCAGAGTTCGCTTTTCTTCATCTGTTCCGTCAAGGATAAACAGAATAGTCTTGCCTGTGGCAGCATACTGGTAAATCTTTCCAGGAATTTGTCCGCCATGTCGGTTGCACAGGAACACCAAAACGCCCGTTTTATCTTCAATGGGTCTTAATTCTTCCAGCGACAGCCGCGGGTAGATGTGGATTCGACCTGTGGCTTTGAAGCCCCGGTTGGAATTCCCGCAAATGTTCACCTCTGCCCCGCACTGTTCTGCTGCCATATAAAACGGCTCCAGATCTCTGGAAGGCATACTGTATTCTCCGAAATAACCGTACAGATTGTCTGCGGCTGCCTCGTTTTCTTTCTCTGCCGTATAATATGCCGGAAGAGGAACCCAGTACATTTTCTCAGCATACTCGGGATACAGCTGTTTTTGATACATCAGCGTGAGCGGACTGACATAGCATATTCGGTGGGCAAAAGACAGGAGCCGTTTTTCTTCCCAGTACACAGGTCTTTTCTGCGTAAATGTATCTACTCCTGCATACCACGGATCCTCCCAGACCTGAATCCAGTGTCTTGCCTTCACATGTCCGAATTTCAACAGCCGATGCGCCAACAAGTGACTGGCTGCGGGCGTCGCCAACGATAAAACGACATCATATTTTTCAGTCTCGTGGAACCTCATCCCACTGTATGAGAATTTCAGGTATATAGAGTGAACTCCGTACAGCGAGAACACTGCCTTTTTTAGTTTTCTTATTACAGGTCGCCTTGTCTTCAGGCAGGGCGTGACCATTTTTTCAATGAACGTTTGCGCGTTGGCATTCTCTTTGTTTTTTTTCAAAGAAAGCTTCTCATACAGCGTCGTGCTGTAAACCGTATACTGTTTTACCTCAGCAGGCACCACCATATTGCTATCACGGGAATAGTCTCGCCCGTCTGCACTGATGAGCGTCACATCATGGCCTGCATCCACAAGGCCTCGAAGATATGCGATGTTGCAGAGGCTTGCTGACGAGTTTACCTCAATGCAGTCTCCATATATTACAAGGATTCTCATTCCAGTTACTCCATCGAAAAACTGTCAGCAAATTGCCGGGACCCCAATTTCTGGCATTTGTTTTCATAAAGTGTTTTTAGTTAAATCTGTACTCCAAATCGAATTCGTCGATAAAGTCTTAATAAGGCGTATTTAATCGGATCCGTCCATGCCCATCCGCAAGTGTAGCTGATGACCGGAAATACACCGCGATACTTCTTAACCAGTTTTCGTTCGCAATCATAAAAACTTGCGTCCTGATTTCCCGCGGAGAGGTGAACGATGTCAGCATCTAATACTTTCACACTCAATCCTCTTGCTTGACATTGCATACACAGGTCCGCAGCATATAAATGCCAGCCATTACATGTCAATTCATCAAACCTTATCTGAGAAAACAAAGCTTTACTCGCACATATCAGACATTCATCCAATGTAAAGACATCCTGCGTTGTCCCCTTTTCCAGTGATTTGTAATTCCATCCTTCCTTAATCAATGCCATTGATGATATAATTCGCCCTGTACCGCCGCGGTGGCCAGTATTCTTTACTCCAGCAGCACCGAAAAGAGTGTATGGCTCCTCAATACATCTCGAATAAATATTAGAGAGAGCATTATTCAAAAAGATGATATCCTGATGGCAGAAAACAAAGACTTCTGCTTCCGGCGACTTCTCTAAAACAGAATTATATGCTGCTGCAGCAGAAGAAAACAAATTGTTATTTTTGTTTTCAACAGAGATAATCCGACAAGAACAGTCTCCCAATGACTTGGCTACAGATTCTTCCATCTGATCAGCCAGCTCTCTGTTATTGTATATTGAAATAATTGCAAGATTATCCATATTTCTTCACTGATTCAGAGAACACAGTTTCCATAAAGCAATATCGCCATCTATCATCGCTTTTTCCGTCTCTCGGAGCATATACGGCAATTTGACTCTTTCCGAGGGACGATTCGCAAGCAGCAGTTCGCGTCCAGCCACAAACATCGCCTGAATGACATCATCCGGAAGTGAAGATATCATCGTGTAATAATACGCGCTCACATGTTTTAGGATCATTGTGTAATAGGCCGCACCTCGCGGCAGTTCCAGCTGCCGGTATCTTTCCGTGATGGCTTTCAGTATCCAGTATGCGTCAAGTGCCTTAAGCTGTTTTTTCCCGTCCTGAACATGGGAAAAGTTCTTTTCATGCCACATATATTCATACTTTACTTGCGGAATATACTTGAACTTTTTGCACTGTGGGAATATTAGTCCGTGAATAATGTTATCCTCATACCAATACCCCGGGAAAAAGCGGACGTTTTCAAACAGTTCCCGCTTGTATACCTTCCCCCACGGCAATCCATCATAGTTCATGATAGTGTCGTTGTTTTTGTAGCCAAGCAGATTATATCCCGGTGATATATTTGGCAGCCGGCTGACAACCTTCCCATCTCTCAGTTTGACCAACGCATGCGCACACATGACGATATCATAGTCGTCTTTTCTTGTTTCAGACATCAGAGTTTCTATAATATCTTCGTGTACTATGTCATCGCAGTCCACAAACATCAGATACGCTGCCCGGGCCAGCTCAATTCCTTTGTTTCTTGCCGCTGCGATCCCTCCGTTGGTTTGATGAACAACGACGACAGGCCCGCTGCCGCGAATACTGTCCAAGTCGTCCTGGATTCCATCTGAAGAACCGTCATCAACCAGAATGATCTCATAGGAAAAAGTTGTTTTCTGCGTGAGCAAAGATTCAATGCATCTATTTGTGAGCTCCCTGTTGTTATACACTGGAACAATAACCGACAAATCCAGGTCTTCCTCTGTTTCCCCATTGTCATAGCCGGGCCTTCCCATCGGGTCCGGTGACGCTGCTTCCAGGATTTTCATTGCGTGTGCCAAATCCAAAACAACTGTTTCTTTTTTTAAAAACAGCTTTTTTAACAAATACCGCATGAAATACACAAAACGCGCCCCATATGCCAATGCGGTACTGATATACTTGTTTTTGGTCAGCCGATAAAATCGGTAATAAAACCCAAAAATCATAATTGCCTCTGAATTGCTTTTATATGGTCAGGCAGAAGAATCAGGACACGGTCTTTCTCCGAATGGCCCTGAGGAGTCTGACAAAAAAGTTTAAAACATTGAATCGTCTTGTTTTTATATCTATTACTTCATAGCTTTCGCTCTGATTATAGGTGTGGAGTCCGTCCAAAAACAGCTTTTTTGAATAGTTCAGCATCTCGGGAGATATCCGTTTTAAGAACGTCTCGCTGTATCCCGATGCTCCAAAGCGGATCCTGTACAGTATCAGTTTCTTCCCATATTCTTCCGTACAGTCCTGGGCCGCACGCATACCGTCGCTGAGGCTGATATATCCAGCCGGACGCCTTAAATCCGGGTCCGAGAAAAGAAGCGGCGTATCCCTGTTCTCATCCAAGTCCAGGAGCGTCAGCGCGGGTATCGACAGATCATAAGTCAGCGCCATATGCCGCTCTCCATCCGAGAAGGGGGTGGTGTCAACATAAGTCACATTTGTGCGCAAAACAGTATCCCGTTCCCATTCATCGGGAAAGCTGACGGCACGGTAAAGGACCACGTCCCTGTTATTGCTTGATTCGGGAATGATAAAGATCTCTTCCCCGCAGCGGAAAATACACGGGTAGGATAAATGAAAGCCCTCCTCGATTAAAGGAGTCCATCCGGCCGCCTTATCATGGAGCCTGTAATAGCCCAGCACGCCATGACATCTGATATAGTCATACAACTCTGCAAAAATATAGACCTCTCCGTTGTGCTCGAATACAAACGGATCAGCTGCCCAATACCTGAATGGATTGGGAATAACTGTAAACGGTGTTTCCAGATCTGTGAAAGGCTCGCCGCCCGTCCTTTTTCTGTAGGCCACATTCCAGCTCTCAGCAAACAACGGACTCTTGTAAATACTCATCTTCTCTCCAGAAAAAGGTCCTCAAACATGTTTTCCGCTGCTTTTATGGTTTCCCTTGTATTGAAAAACATTCCCCGCTCTTCCGCTTTCTTCCTATAGCGCGCCAGCAGTTCAGGTTCATCCAGCAGGTGTTTTATTCCCTGATACAATGCTTCCTTGCTGTTTTCCGTCACTATGCCGTATTCGTTCTCGCCCAGCAGCTCCCGGGCGCCGGAGCAATCCGTGCTGATAACAGGGATGCCCAGGATCAGCGCTTCGCTGACGGCTGTGGAAAACCCTTCCCGACGGGAGGAGCAGACGAACAGATCCGCTTTTGATACGTACTTATACGGATTGTCCCGAAATCCAACCAGCGTAAAGGACTCTATCAATTCGTTTTTTGCCAAATACGCTTCAAGTTTGTTTCTTTCCGGTCCGGTACCAAGAATATAAGTGTGGCATTTATAGCCTTCCTGAACCAGTTTTTTATGGATCCATGCAAGCCTGTCGTAACCCTTCAGTGAAACGAGTTTGCCGGTGGATACAATCTTGAACTCCTGTCCATTAAATGAAATATCATCAACGGCATCCTTTGCAGATGACCGGATCATATCCGCATCCAGTACATTATATAGAACACATTCGTTGGGAAAGGCCCGGCCAATGGCGTCTTCAAACCTTTGCCTGGCTGTTTCGGATACAAAAACGATCCTGTCAAAAGTTCCATATCCCCGGGTCGCTGCTTCCCCTGAAGCAAAACCCACATAGATCTGTTTCGCGTTCTCAATGCCTGTATGGACCCACGCCACTTTTTTCGTATCCCTGTAGGGGCAGCCGGATATGATATGCGTCGTGGGTCCTTCCAGATAGGATACCACGATATCATATCGTTTCCCCACGATCAGCCGATACAGCAGGCCCGCGGGAAGCAGGGCCTGCAGCCTGCTGTTGCCGTGGAACTGCCTGTAAAGAAACGTTCTGTACTCTATGCCCGGCGCCAGTCTGTCCTTTTGTGAATCCTTGTCAAACAGTGTCTGGACCGTGATCTTGAACTTTTCCCGGTCCATCCTGTTGACAAGCTCAACAAGGACGTTCTCCGCGCCGCCCCTGTCCAGGGTCGGTATAAGGAACAGAACGCTTTTCATTCTATCGGCCTTTATCCTCTCGTCTGTTGATCGCTTTGATGATCTGCGCCCACAGGATGCCGGGCAGCAGAGCGGCCCGGGTATAGCCCTTCCTGGGCGATTCCTTCACCGCTTTGTCCAGCTTCCCCGCCAGGCAACAGCTGGCGACATAGTGGATGTTCTGCTTCATGATATATGCCGCGCTCCTGTCGGGCAGCTGCATATACATCTTCCGGTACTCCGCAAAGCTGTTGGGGCTGTTGTAATAGTGCCTGATGACTGTGTTTGTCAGGCCGTCGGGCTGATAATCCACCAGATCGAACGCTTCGTTTGACACCGCCAGCGGGCCGATCTCATCCAGGGCAAAAAACCGGTACTTCGGATCGAAGAACTTCTCTCCGGGAAAACTCGGCATGGGGAAGACCTTTTTCAGCGCCTCTGTCCGAAAAACGTATTGCTTGTCCCCGGGAGATACTTTCCGGTGATCCCTGTAGAGGACCGTCTTCATCTCCGGCGGGTATTCTCTCCCCATCAGATTCCCTTCAAAGTCTCTGCACAAGGTGATAAAGCCAACACAGTCAGTATCCTTGATCTTGGCCCAGTTTCTTTTAATGATCGGCATTGCGTCAGAGGTGAAGACATCATCGGACTCAAAGCAGACAAAAAGCTCGGTGTCCGTCTTCTCCACCGCGGCATTGAAAGCCGTATGAAGTCCGCCGTTTTCCTTGTAAACGTATTGAATCCCGAACCGGTTTTCCCGCTCCATCCACCCGGCGGCCAGTTCTCCCGTGCCGTCTGTGGAGCCGTCGTCCACGATCAGCCACTTGAAGTCGTAATCCGGCTGGGCGCACAGGCTCTCATAGCAGCGGTGTAGGATGTGGGCTCTGTTATAGGTCGGAGTAAAGAACGTAACCAGCTTGTCCATCCGATCGGGCTCCGTCAAATCCACATTTCCATCCATCGTCTTCTGACGACCGTGCCGTATCGCGGCTCGACCCGCGGGAGCTCTTCCCCCAAAAGCTTTTTGACGCAGAGGTACGGCAGATTGAGGCCCGCGGCGGCGAAAAACGGGATGCCCGCCGTGATGCGGGGGTTGCACTCCAGGATCAGCGGCGTGCCGTCGCCGCGCTCCTTCACATCAAAGCCTATATTGCCGTCAAGCCCCAGGGCTTTGGTGACCGCCCTGCACAGGTCTGTCACCGCGGAGTCGTCAACGACCTCTCCCTCCAGCATGATGCTGTTCTCCATGCGGAGGCTTTTCCGGCAGCCGCAGAAAAGGGTCTCCCCATGATCCGCCAGCAGATC
>JAEEGL017077056.1_pt1 | contig 10601 bp, 8 predicted proteins | sample 9134231 | NCBI WGS metagenome assembly JAEEGL01 (sample SAMN16246548, study PRJNA631951) | gut metagenome | biome: gut microbiome; feature: rumen; material: fiber-attached | host: Bos | place: Iran: Karaj | collected 2018-10 | reverse complement strand
GGTTCAGAATGATGGCCCTGTCAGCAACTATCTGACGTTCACCTCGGAAGGCACTACGACGCTGTCCCTGAGCAACGAAGGAGGCAATGCGCCGGTGCTGTACTATTCCACGGATCGTGTCAAATGGACACGGTGGGATTATTCCGCCATCACTTTCACCAGCCAGTCTCCGCTGTATATGTATGGCGACAATCCGGACGGGTTCAGTAAATCAGCGGAGCAATACAGTACTTTTGCGGCAACTGGTGCCGACTTTGGCATCGAAGGCAGTATCATGACGTTGATCAGCGGCGATGAAGCGGTGACTGCCATTCCGGGCATGTATTGTTTCCAATCTTTATTCCTTGACTGCACGAAGCTGATTACTGCGCCTGAATTGCCGGCCACGACATTGATGCCTTACTGCTATCAGGAGATGTTCTCTGGCTGCAGCGGTTTGACGTCTATTCCTGCATTGCCGGCAACTAAATTGATGTCGTATTGCTATAGTGATATGTTTGCTTATTGCAATGGCTTGACCACTGTTCCCGATTTGCCGGCCACCACTACAATGCCAGCAGGCTGCTATAGGCGCATGTTCTTCAACGCCAAAGCATTGGTTGATGCACCTGCATTGCCGGCCACCTCCTTGGGCCCGAATTGCTATCAGCAAATGTTCTCTGGTTGCAGCAGTCTGGAAACTGCGCCGGCATTGCCGGCCACCAGGTTGGAATCAGCCTGTTATAATGAAATGTTTGCTCACTGTTTAAGTCTGACTGTCGCGCCGGCATTGCCGGCCACTACATTGGCCCGGTATTGCTATGAAAAGATGTTCTCCGGCTGCAGCAATTTGACTACAGCACCGGCATTGCCGGCCACCACGTTGGCGGAAAGGTGCTACTTGTCAATGTTTTCTGATTGCAGTGTTTTAACTACAGCACCTGCATTGCCGGCCACTACGTTGGCTCAGAATTGCTACGCGTTAATGTTTTCTGGTTGTAGCAGTCTGACATCAGCACCGGAGCTGCCGGCTACCACGCTGTCTTCGTATTGTTATTATCAAATGTTCTCTGGGTGCAACAGTCTGACATCGGCACCGGAACTGCCGGCTACCACACTGGTATCGTATTGTTATCAGCAAATGTTCCAGGGCTGCAGCAGTCTGACATCAGCACCAACATTGCCGGCCACCATATTGGCTCAGTATTGCTATGAGTTAATGTTTTACGGTTGTTCGAGTCTCAGTTACGTCAAATGCCTTGCGACAAATATCGGCGCTGCCAATTGTCTCAGGTCTTGGCTGACCAATGTATCTGCCACCGGCACCTTTGTCAAGGCGGCCGGCATGAACGACTGGCCAAGAAACTCCAGCGGCATCCCGGAAGGCTGGACGGTCCAGGACGCTCAATAACGCACAGGACACTTTCTTCTTTCAACATAGGGCTGGCCGAAAGGCCGGCCTTATGTCATATTATGGCGAACCGACAAGTTTTTTTGCTAAATTTGAACATCTAAAAAAACTGACTATGAAGAAAATAGTGTTATTGCTTTGGCTCGGCGCCCTCTGCGCCTGCGTGTTTGCCCAGAATCCTTTCGGAAGAGTCGCCGGTGCTCCGGACGGCTACAAAGAAGTGCTCACTATCAAGATAAACATCTCGGGCGCCCAGTCCGTCACGGCCGACACCCTCTCCGTAACGATGATTCCCTTCTCCGGAAGCGTCGATTGCGACAACTTCAAAGGGGAGGTGCTTCCCACGGGCGTGGATACCCAGATAGGCCGCTCCGCGGTCAGGACCCTCTCGGCCCGTTACATGCTTAAAGGCAAGGACCTCGCCGGACAGGACTGCAGCGTCTTTATCGAGAACAACGGCGACATGCGCGAGCCCTATACGCATCCGTTTATCGTCACCGACAGCAAGGCCCTCTCGTACCTTAACGGCGCCGCCCTGCTCGGACAGCTCGACTTCAGCACCGGCGGCCTGATAATCCGGATTTACTGCCCGGAGAGCTTGATTAAGTAGGCAATCAGTCCTTATTCCAACCCGAGCGCCTCGGCAATGCTGCATATCTCGTGTGAGTCCACATAATATGCAGCATTGTTGTGACAGACGGTGATTGTGATGAAGTCATTTTTCTCTTTGTCGTACACATACGCCTCTCCCAGAATCTTCTTCATTGGGATCGGTTCGCAGGTGTAGGTATAATAATCCGGTTGCATGGTCAGCTCTTCCGGATCGGGATAGGGGTAAAGGCAGGTTATTTCCTTTCCGCTGGCAGCATGGAATATTGTATATGAACCAACCCCTTTTACACTGTCTTCATCGTAGAATCGGTTGGTAATAGCTACGGCAAGGAATCCATCCAGATCGGCCGGTATTTTTATCAGAGAATATGCATACCCCGGATCTACTTCCTTAAATGCTGGTTCATCCCTGCTTAGAAGAACATCAACCAGGACTTCGATATGTCTGGCACTGGGAGAATCTTTCGTGTCGGCCTCGCACCATGTTTCTATATTGATGCTGAACATATTCTTAGAGAGTTCTCTTATACTCTCCGTTTTTTTCTTCGTAGTATTTGGACTGAGTTTTGACATTGTTTTTACGATAATGATGTTGATTGATAAGAAGCAATAGTCCAGGTGGCGCAATTGAAGCAGCCTCCACCCTGGATCAAATCGGTTGCATCGGCCATTTCAATGTGGCCTCGATATGCAGGCATCCAGCGCTCTATTTGCTTGAAGGCCTGTTCATCTTCCGGAATGCCGAAAGACGGGAGGATAAGGACCTTGTCTGTCTGGAGCCAATTGATATAGGCCCAGCTGTTGGGAGAAAGGTCCTGTACATCGTAATGGAGTTCGAGAACTGTTTTGAAGTGAGCTTTCAGAATAGAGCGGAACCTGTCGGCTATCCGTGCGTCGACCTGGCTGTAGTTTGTCATGATGACCGTGTCATCGTCCACAAAACGGACAATGCCGTCGGCATGGCCGTACATTTCACTGCTGTCCCAAGGAAGGATGATGAGACGGGCTCCGAAATGCATCTCCAGGAGCCGTGCTAGGTCGAGCACAGAAGTCTTCGGATTCTCCTCAAATACCTTTGCTGTCATAATGACCTTCTGACCACCATGAACTACGTTTCCACCGTCGAGACAGATACCGCTGATTTCATCGTCCGTGTAGATTCCATTCGCTTGACACACTTCTGCAGGATCACTTATCAGCCGGAAATACTTTTTCTTTCGCAGGTAATCTGGCATGTAGTGATAGCGCTTGAAGCAATCCGGAGACACTTGAATCGGCATGAAATCACGCACCCAGATGTCCTTGGTCCCATTCAGAGCAGAATGCGGAACGCCATATCTGTCCAAGATCTCGGTTACGGAACGGTACGCTTTAGGGCACGCCTCCGGCCACTTGGCAGAGTAAAATACTCTGTTGCAATGAGTTTCGGGGATCATGGGGTTAGCTGTTATTACTGATTGAGAACTGCCAGTTGAATGGACAACGAACGTAATGAACGTGGTTGATGGTAAAAGTTTCCCCCTTCACCGGCGTAGTGGTTTTAACCTTTTCCCACAGTACGTATTTGGTACACTTTACCTTTTCGGCTGGTATTATCCTATATTGAGGTACATTTTTTCTCCAGTCTCGCTTAATGTCTTTAACTTCTTCGTCTCCATCAACCCATTCAATCCAACATTCGTTGTTGTCAAGGAGTATTCCGTTGAGAAGCATATCGTCGTAAATATCTGTGGAATTATCAATTGAAATTGCTTCCCCGCCATTAAAACTGATTTTGTATTTCCTTATAAGACACGAAGCACGATATTTTTCTATGGGATTCTCGAAGGTAATGTCGATTCCAGATGTATGTGGATTAAATGCACCCAGAGGGAAGTAGGGAAGCTCCTTGATCACGGATTCTCTTCTTTCAAAATAATTCATTCCTGTAAGTTGCTCTTTTGTCTTCTCGTATTTGTCGTTATAGAAATCGTAATACTTTCGGTCGGTAGTGTGGTACATGATGGGGTCTTTGAAACGCCCAGTACCTTCTTCATGGTAATAAAGTTCCAGGGCTGTAGGATAGATATCCCTTTCATTCGTGCTTCCACCGATGCGATTAACCACATGGAAGTGTCCGGCGAGGAGTGCCTGCGCACAGGGAAGAAAGCAGTTGCCAATTGCTTCTGCGTACGTCTCTCTTTTTTTGCACGAATCATGACTTATCTGCATTTCTTTACGCATGGCTTCGAATTTATTCAGATGCTTTTTAAATGATTCAAAATTCTTCATAAGACCAAAAATTAATTATCAAACCTGAGCGCTCTTGTGGTATCGGCGACAAAGGTACGCATAGAACTCCGAATCTTCCAAACTTTTCCGGCAGATTTTGAGTTCTAATTTGCTGATAATTATTATATTATCTAAAAATATTTCATTATATAAAACTATAACAATTCATATTGAATTATATATTTGTTTTAGCTTTCAATATGCAAGTATCTGATGACCGGAAACGTCAATTTGTAAAATTTCATTTTGCCGGTGGTTGGGCGTTTTTTCTCCATGATGGTTCTTTATTGAACGGATGTGGATGGAATCTCTATGCTTGTGCAGATGCCGCCATCCTTACCTGGATGGACTATAAAAAGCCAGATTGAAGTAGAATTCCACCCCATAGAGTTTTGGACACGGCAGGACGGAAAGGGCGCGCTGATGAAAAATAAAGAGGGGACATGCCTCACGGCAACCCCCTCTTCCCTTATTCATTATCTCTTTAATTTTTATGAAAACACTAGGTGTACAAAAGTGGTCATTATTTCGATATTGTGTGTTGAAATGTCTGATTTTTTCGGACGGTTGGCAATGGAGGGAGCCGGGAAGGCCGGGATAACACATCGCAAAAAAAACACGCCTTGCAGCGTGTTTTTTTTGTGACAGTTGCGTGTCCGGTTACCGGATGAACAGCAGTTCGCGGTATTTCGGCAGCGGCCAGCAGGCGTCGTCGATGATGAGCTCCAGTTTGTCTATCTGGTAGCGGATGGCGTCCAGCTGCGGTGCGATGGTGTCGCAGTAGGCGATGGCTTTCTTGTGCTCGTCTTCGATCTTGTTGGCGATCTTGCGGGCGTTGACGAGGTCTTCCACGCCTTTTTCGATGGCGGTGGTGCGCTCTGCTATCTCTTCGATTATCTGGATGTTGCGTGCCGAGAGTTTCGCGGCCTTGTCGGCGGGGAAGATGGTCTTCATGTTCTCCACGTTCTCGAGCAGCTGGCTCTGGTAGCGGGTGGCGACGGGGATGATGTGATTCATCGAAAGGTCGCCGAGGACGCGGGCTTCGATCTGGATTTTCTTGGTGTAGGTCTCCCATTTCACCTCGTTGCGCGCTTCGAGTTCTTTTTTGGTCATCACGCCGAGCGACGAGAACATGTCGATGCTCGCCTGGTCGAGATAGCGCTCGAAGATGCGCGGGCAGCTGGTCTCTACGTCCAGGCCGCGGCGGGCGGCTTCCTGCTTCCATTCGTCACTGTAGCCGTTGCCGTCGAAACGGATGGGCTTGCAGGTGAGGATGTCCTGACGCAGCACTTCGATGATGGCGGCGGTCTGCGCTTCACCCTTGGCAATCAGAGCATCCACGCGGCGCTTGAAGTTGGTCAGGGCTTCGGCCACGGCGCTGTTCAGCGTAATCATGGCACTGGCGCAGTTGGCTTCCGACCCGACCGCACGGAATTCGAACCGGTTGCCGGTGAAGGCGAACGGCGAGGTGCGGTTGCGGTCGGTGTTGTCGATAAGGATCTCGGGAATCTCCGGGATGTCCATCTTCATGCCTTGTTTGCCGTTCATGTGGAACAGGGCTTCGGTATCGGCGTTTTCGATGTGGTCGAGCAGTTCGGAGAGCTGTTTGCCGAGGAAACTGGAAATGATGGCGGGCGGGGCCTCGTTGGCACCGAGCCGGTGGGCGTTGGTGGCGCTCATGATGCTGGCCTTGAGCAGGCCGTTGTGTTTCCACACGCCCATCAGGGTCTCCACGATGAAGACGGCGAAACGCAGGTTCTGCTCGGGGGTCTTGCCGGGCGCGTGCAGCAGGATGCCGTTGTCGGTGTTGAGGCTCCAGTTGTTGTGCTTGCCGCTGCCGTTGATGCCCGCAAAGGGTTTTTCGTGCAGCAGGGCGCGGAAGCCGTGCTTGCGGGCGACCTTCTTCATGAGCGACATCAGCAGCATGTTGTGGTCCACGGCCAGGTTGGTCTCCTCGTAAATCGGGGCGAGTTCGAACTGGTTGGGTGCCACCTCGTTATGGCGTGTCTTGCACGGTATGCCGAGCTCGAGTGCCTGAATCTCCAGGTCTTTCATGAAGGCTTGGACACGGTCGGGGATGGTGCCGAAATAGTGGTCGTCCATCTGCTGGTTCTTGGCCGAGTCGTGGCCCATCAGCGTCCGGCCGGTGAGCAGCAGGTCGGGGCGGGCGGAGTACAGTCCTTCGTCCACGAGGAAGTATTCCTGCTCCCAGCCGAGGTTGCTCGTTACTTTCTTGACGTTCTTGTCGAAGTACTGGCAGACCGCCGTGGCCGCCACGTTGACGGCGTGCAGGGCGCGCAGCAGCGGGGCCTTGTAGTCGAGCGCCTCACCCGAGTAGGAGATGAAGACGGTCGGGATACAGAGCGTGTCGTCGATGATGAAGACAGGGGAGGTGGGGTCCCATGCAGAGTAGCCGCGGGCCTCGAAGGTGGAGCGGATACCACCGCTGGGGAACGACGATGCGTCGGGTTCCTGCTGTACAAGCAGTTTGCCGCTGAATTCTTCCACCATGCCGCCTTTGCCGTCGTGCTCGAGGAACGAGTCGTGTTTCTCGGCCGTGCCTTCGGTCAAGGGCTGGAACCAGTGGGTATAATGGGTGACACCGTTCTCGGTGGCCCACTGTTTCATGCCGGTGGCCACGGCGTCGGCGATCTGCCGGTCGAGCTGCGCCCCTTTGTCGATGACGTCGATCATTTTTTCGTAGACGTCCTTCGGCAGGTATTTGTACATCTTTTCACGGTTGAAGACTTTCTTGCCGAAATAATCGCAAGGTCTTTCGTCAGAGGCCTTTACCTCAAGCGGTTTTTTCTTGAATGCCTCACCGACAACTTGGAATCTTAAGTTTGTCATAACTGGATGTATTTGAGTGTAAATATAGGGTTCTTTTTTTTTACTGCGTCCATTTTTCTATTCTTGTCAGCGCTTCTTCGGTTTTTTCGCGGTTGCCGAAGGCGGTGAACCTCACGTAACCTTCGCCGCTCGGGCCGAATCCGGCGCCGGGTGTGCAGACCACATGCGCGCCGTAGAGCATCTCCTCGAAGAACTTCCAGGAGGAACGGCCGCCGGGTGTCCGCATCCAGACGTAGGGTGCGTTTTCTCCGCCGTACACCTTGAATCCGAGCCTGCTGAGCGTCGTGCGCAGCAGCTGGGCGTTCTGCATATAGTACGATACCGTGCGGCGCACCTGTTCCCGGCCGGCCGGCGTATAGACGGCTTCGGCCGCGCGTTGGCTCAGATAGCTGGCGCCGTTGAATTTCGTGCATTGCCGCCGGTTCCAGAGCGGGTTCAGCGCCACGCGCCTGCCGGCCAGCGTGGAAGCTGTCACCTCGTCAGGCACCACGGTATAACCGCAGCGCAGACCGGTGAATCCTGCGGTTTTGGAAAAACTGCGGAACTCTATCGCACATTTGCGGGCGCCTCTGATTTCGTAGATTGAGTGAGGGATTTCCGGATCCTGGATATAGGCCTCGTAGGCGGCGTCGAAGAATATCAGGGCGTCATTTTCGAGGGCGTAGTTCACCCATTTGCGCAGTTCCGTCCGCGTGAGCACCGTGCCGGTGGGGTTGTTGGGATAGCACAGGTAGATGACGTCCACCCGCCGGTCGGGCAGTTGCGGCACGAAGTTGTTCTCGGCGGTGCACGGCAGGTAGGCCACGTTGGTCCAGCGGCCGTCGTCGTCCTTCGGTCCGGTGCGGCCGATCATGGCATTGGAGTCGAGATAGACGGGATAAACCGGATCGGTCACGCCCACCGAGTTGTCCCAACGGATGAGTTCCTGGATGTTCCCGGTATCGCTCTTGGCCCCGTCGTTTATAAATATCTCATTGATGTCCAAATGAATGCCTCTTGTCGCGAAGTCGTTTTTCAGGATGGCTTCGCGCAGGAAGGCGTAGCCCTGCTCGGGGCCGTAGCCGTGGAAGCCGCTGACGGTCTCCATTTCGCTGACGGCGCGATGCAGGGCGTCTGTCACGGCCGGGCACAGTGGCTGTGTCACATCGCCGATGCCCAGGCTGATGACCTCGATGCGCGGGTGGGTCCGTTTGAAAGCGGAGACTTTCTTTGCGATATCGGCGAACAGATAGTTGTCCGAAAGATTCAGGAAATATTCGTTTACCAGTGCCATGGTTTGTCAGACATTTTGAGTTTCGGTCCGGCTGACTGTCTCTCCGGCGGCGCGTGCGGTGTCTGCGGCGCCGTCCTTCCCAGGCAGTTCCACCTCGCCTTCGAACACGAAGGCAGCCGGCCCCGTCAGATAGACATGCCGGTCGCTTTCGCGCCATTCTACTTGCAGTGTGCCGCCGTCCATGACGATGGTCGAGGTGCGGCTCGCCCGGCCGGTGAGCGCGGCGGCGACGGCAGTGGCGCAGGCGCCCGTCCCGCAGGCCATGGTGATGCCGCTGCCCCGTTCCCAGACCCGTGTCCGGATGCTGCCGTCGGCCAGAACCTGCGCGAACTCGATGTTGCACCGTTGCGGGAAACAGACGTGTTGTTCCAGCATCGGCCCGAATTTGGCGATGTCGATCTGCCCGACATGGTCGGTAAAGATGACGAAGTGCGGATTGCCCATCGATACGAAGGTGCCGCGGAATTCCTGTCCGGACACCGTTACGGTACCGTCCAGCATCTCTCCGTCGCCGGCCGAGAGCTGGGTGCGGTTCTTCAGGATGGGCATCTGCATGTCCACCGTAACGCTTTCCACCTGCCGGTGTACGACGAGGCCGGCATCCATCCGGCTGCTCCCGGCAAGGTGCAGGGTCAGGGTCTTGATCCCCGACAGGGTGAGCACTTTGAGCCGGGTCGCCGTGGTGATGCCTTTCTCGAAAAGGTATTTGCCGATGCACCGGAGCGCGTTGCCGCACATCATGGCTTCGCTGCCGTCTGCGTTGAAAATGCGCATTGAGAAATCGGCGTCGGGCATCGGCGACCGGCCGATCAGCACCAGTCCGTCCGCCCCGATGCCCTTGTGGCGGTCGCTCCAGACGGCTGCGGCGGTGCAGGGGTCTGCGATGTCGTACAGTGCGGTATCTACATATATGTAGTCGTTGCCTGCGCCGTGCATCTTGGTAAAACGAACTTTCGTGCCCATATCCGGTCGGTTGTTCTGGTGAATGATTGTTGCTGCAAATGTACTTCGTTCTGAAAGTAATTCCGTGCAAATACGACCATAAATTATTTAAAAATCTTTGCGAACTTTCAAATTGAAAGTAAAACAGAAAAAACACTTTAATTCTGTTATATTTTATGTCGGATTTGCGCCGGGGACTGATAAATAAATAGTGATTGAAAGAAAAATAACTTTATTTGATGCAATCTGAAGTCTATACTTTAGTTTTGCGTCCAAAATGAAAGCATAATTAAAGAAAAGATGACAAAATGTAAAGAACCGGGACTCTATGCCGGACAATATGAGCACGATGCCTGTGGCGTGGGCATGATCGTGCATATCCACGGCAACAAAAGCCACCAGCTGGTGGACGATGCACTGCGGGTGCTGGAGAACATGCGTCACCGTGGCGCAGAGGTCGGTAAGGCCGGCGACGGTGCGGGAATCATGATCCAGATCCCCCATGAGTTCATTCTGCTGCAAGGCATTCCCGTTCCTGAAAAAGGGAAGTATGGCACCGGCCTGGTCTTCCTGCCGAAGGAGGTGCACCGCCAGCAGGAGATTCTGCAGGTGATGACCGAGGAAATCGAACGTGCCGGGCTGCAGTTGATGCATCTGCGCAACGTGCCGGTCGACTCCGCCTGTCTCGGCGATGCGGCCCGCAGCACCGAACCGGACATCCGGCAGGTGTTCGTGACGGGGGTGGCCGACGACCGGCTCGACGAGTTCCCGCGGATGCTGTACATTATAAGAAAACGCATCGAACGGCGGGTGGCCGACGCCGATTTCTATATCTGTTCGCTGAGCAATACCAATATCGTGTATAAGGGCATGCTGTCGTCCATACAAGTCCGGCAGTATTTCACCGACCTTTCGAACCCTTATCTGACGAGCGGGCTGGCGCTGGTGCATTCACGCTTCAGTACAAACACGTTTCCGACGTGGTCGCTGGCACAGCCGTTCAGGCTGCTGGCGCACAACGGCGAGATTAACACGATCCGCGGCAACCGGGGTTGGATGAAGGCGCGCGAGAGTGTGTTGTCGAGCGAGGCGCTGGGCGATGTCCGGCAGCTTTCGCCGATTGTCCAGCCGGGCATGTCGGATTCGGCCAGCCTCGACAATGTGTTGGAATTCTTTGTTATGTCGGGTCTGTCGCTGCCGCATGCCATGGCGTTGCTGGTGCCGGAGTCGTTCAACGACAAGAATCCTATCAGCGAGGATCTG